>ERZ1034913.409-NODE-409-length-36054-cov-47.099947_pt1 | contig 36054 bp, 32 predicted proteins | sample MGYA00520697_ERZ1034913 | MGnify/ENA primary metagenome ERZ1034913 (study PRJEB33766, sample SAMN09781786) | gut metagenome | biome: gut microbiome | host: Homo sapiens | place: Madagascar | study: EMG produced TPA metagenomics assembly of the PRJNA485056 data...
AACTCCTTGCGGGGGCCATCTCTGACCCGGTTGCTTCTTCTTTCTTCCATAGTAAAACCTTCTACCTTTCTTGTCCACGCTGTCGATTGTCCGAACGACACGGTTGCTCTTCGTCCGGCACGGTATCCAGCACAATATCCTTTTCGTTCAGGTTCAAAAGCGCCTCCAGAACGGCAAGGCGCTTGCTCTTTTCAGCCAGCTCGTCCGCCTGTGCAAAGGGCTGCGCAAGCTGTTCCTTGGCGTTTTCCAGCTGTTTTTGCAGCTGCACCAATTTGGAATCAAGGTCGGTCACGCTCTGCGGCAGGTTGTGCAGGCAGTTGTCCAAGCGTACTGTGTTGCCGACCGCATCCGCGCCAAGCTGCACCGGATTGATACCACTGCCCACAAGATACGCCAGATACATTTTGTCCATTGCAAAATAAGCAATCTGCAAGTCAAAACCTTTGTACCTCCCGATGGAAACCGGCTCGGTGCGGTTCATCGCCATACCCAGCAAGCCCAGCAGGGCTTTGCCTGCTTCCTCGCGCTTGGTGTAGACTGTGTCCATCAACGAGATGGCGAACACATCCTTGCCGTCCGCATCGAGCTTGGTGTTTTGCTGCAATCGTATGGTGTCGGCTTTGGCGTTTTCCAGCTGCTGGGCAATCTTGCGCATTTTTGCGGGGAACCCTTGTGTAATGGCATCTTCCAGCCAGTAATGCTCGTTGTTGTAGGCGGTTTTCAGGGTCTTGAGCCGCGCCACCTGAATATCCAGATCCATTTTCTCCTTGATTATCGGATTGCCTGCCGCCAGCGCCTTGACCTCGGCATAAGACAGCGCCGCATCATCTAAATCATTCGCACTGCGGGCAGGGCTTTTGCTGGTCATGACCTGCCCGATGAACTTCTGTTTGGTTTCCAAAAGCTGCCACATATAGCTGTCAAACGAGGCTTCTGTTACATACCGATACTCATACACCTCGGCATTGGTGTTGCCTTGGCGAACCATACGACCATTGCGCTGCTCAATGTCAGAGGGCTTCCACCCGCAGTCCAGATGATGCGTTGCCACAAGTAAGCGCTGCACATTGGTGCCCGCACCCATCTTTCCGGTGCTGCCCATCAGTACGCGCACATCACCGCTGCGCACCTTGGCAAACAGCTCGGCTTTTTTCACCTCGGTGTTGGCGCTGTGGATGAACTGCACCTCGTTTTCGGGGATGCCCATGGAAATCAGCAGATTGCGCAAATCATCGTACACATTAAAGCCGTCCGGTTTCGGGGTGGATAAGTCGCAGAACACCAGCTGTGTCAGGCGTTTTTCCTTGGTGTCGATCCAGATGCGGTACACATTCTCGGCACAGGCGTGGACTTTATCGTTGGGGTTTTCGGGCAAATCGGGGTCGATCAACCGCTGATCCAGCGCCAGCTTTCTGCCGTCGTTGGTCACCTTGAGCATATTGTCTTCGGTGGGATCTACATTTCCGGCGCGGATTTCCTCGGCGCGGTCGGCAAGGTCAGCTACCATCTGCTTTTGCTGGGGGCTGGGCGGCAGCGCCACATTGATGGGCTTGCCGCCCACCAGTTTAGGTACCGGCAGGTTGAGCATATCCGCCGTCTGCACATCTGCCACCTGTTTGAACATACTCATCAATTCCGGCAGATTATAGAATTTGGAGAATCTCGTTTTTGTTCGGTAGCCGGTGCCTTCGGAGAGCAGTTTGTCAAGACGATTTTGTAAATATTAATTTAGCTTTACGATTTTCCTGTACGGAAATCTCCTAAAACCTCGTGCCTACATACATCTTTGATAATTCTTTCAAGCGGCTTTTTTGCTGTTTGGGATTGCTTGATGCAGACAATAAAGGTAGTTCTTCCCAGCCTTACCGCAAAATCAGAATTGCAATTTTCCATGACATACTCCCCATCAGTCGAAATTTGATGTGCCAAGTTTCAAACACCCTTTCTGCCGGCTGAAAGAATTACTCCGGCTCATAAATTTCTTTGAGTGCTTCGTAAAGGTTTCTGCCCTCGTCCTCGGTGAGCGTAATGCCCTTGCCGCACCGTTTGTGACCCGGATACCAAATCCGAATATCCAGCTTCGCATCGTTGCCATTCCATGAAACGAAATTCACCTCTTTTGTGTATCCGCTGCCATTCTCGCCCAAGACAGCAAGGGGCTTTGTGATGGTGCTGGTAATATCGTTCATTTTCTGTACCTCCAAATTCAAGTGGGGAAGAAGTTATAAAGTCGGGATAGTAATGGAAGCGGGCATTTTAGCGCTCCAAATCTTGGTCATCTTGGTGGCGAACCGATGCCCTATGCGGATTGCGTTTTGCTTCCTCGCGCTCTTTCTTCTGCTTTGCTTCTCTATGCTCCAGCAGGTCAGCAATCTTCTCTGCGAAGCCCTTTGCGAACTGGGGAAAGTATTTGAGCGCCTGCAAAAACGGCTCACAGCGCCGCCGCAATGCGGCATACGCCGACTGAGTATCTCTCAATTCGTACTTGCAGTCGATGTACTGCTTTTTGTAGAGCGAAATATCCTCGTTCAGTTTGTGGATTTCTTGGCGGCTTGTGATGCCCTCCTTTGCTAACGCCGTCAACTGCTTGTAGTCCTCTTTCGACACGGTATATTTGCCCGTAATGGTTTTCTTGCCCATGTCGTCAATCTCGGATTCGGTTTTGCGCACATTCCATGCCGCTTCGTACTTGGTCTGCGCAGCTTCTACACGCTCTTGAATGTTGGCAAGCCGTTCCTTATCCTTTTCAATCTGATATTGCAGGGAAGTAAGGTTCTCGCGCGTGCTGCCCAACTCTCCGCGCTGGAAATTCGTGAAGCCATGCTCCTGCATATGAGTCACCAGTTCGTCCTGCAAGATACTGTATGAGGGGCGATACTTGGGTTTTCCGTTGCTCCGCAGGACAGGCTGACCCTGTTCATCTTTCAGCGGGATATTTGATGCCCATTTCTTGGAATGGCTCACTTGATGAATAGTTTCCCGAACCGTACCGCGCAGCGCCGGGTCCTTGCAGCGCTTGCTCCACAGAATATCCTTATCCACCACAGGAATCACTACGGCGTGGAGATGGTAGTGGTAGACATCTTTTCCCAAGTCGCTTGTCGCAGCCTTGTTGATCTCGTCTGCGTGCATAACAGCAGCCACTACATACTCCGAGCCGAATTTCTTCTCCAAGAAGTGATAGGCTTCCTCATAGAATTTCTTTGCGTACTCATAACCGCCGTTGCGCTCAAAGTACATGGTGTTCACGTCAATGATGATTTCATCGAAAAGCGTAGCGTCTTTCCGCAGCCCCCTTGTCGATACAGTTCCAGCCGTTTCCATAGTGCGCAGCGTTTCCATATAAGAGGACGGCGGGGAACGATAGTGTACGTTTAGCGGTATGCGCTCCTGTACCACATTGACGTTTCCATAGTCGGTGTTCTGCCGTTCATTGTGCCGTTCTGTTGCGCCGATGCTGGCAGCTGAACACTGCTTCACTCTGGCGCAGCTCATATCTTTTGCCACTGCAATTTCTCCTTTCCAAGCGGTAGGGCGAAGCCCCGTTACACAAGATTGGAACAATCTGTGTAACCCACTATGACACTTTCAGCTTCGCTGCAAAGATGTCGTGGGCAAGGGAGTTCCCCCTTGACCTCCTTTTCGCGCCGAAATCAAGTCGGCAGGTTTTCTCCCTGCCAGCTTTCTTTCGGCTTTTCAACCTCCGGCAAAGTCCAATACCATGCGAAACCGTCCTTCACGGAGTGAACCCCGGCTTTCTTCTTTGCCTTTTTGTAGGTTGACTTCTTGAAGCCTGCGCCTTCAAGTTTGGCTTCGCAGTCGGAAGCCAACTGTCTGCCGCCATCGAGCAGCGAACGGATAAACGCCGTTGCTGCTTCCTCTCGGTCATTCGGTCTGCCCATTCGCGGGGCAGTGGCAGCGAATGCGTCCTCGGCGGTCATTTCCAGTTCATCAAGAAAATTCACGCCCTTGTCTGCCACTTCAAAAAGAATAGCCGAACCCATTGGAGCAAGATTGGATTTTACTTGCACCAAATAGCGTTCGGCTGGATTTGCACTGTTTGCGGTTCGTGTAATGGCGAGAATACTTCTCGCAGCGCCCGCAATGTCGATAGAACCGTTGGTACGGTAAAGGGGGCTGGTGTCCTTTGCCTTATTCATGTGGGCGATAATGACAATAGCGCAGCCCGTGTCCTTGGCAACGGAAATCAGATGGTTAAACTCCGCGCGGGTTTCGTTGGCATTGTTCATGGAACAATCGTCACCGATGTAAGAACTCATAGGGTCAAGAATCAGCAGCTTGGCATCACACTGTTCAACGGCTTCTCGGATACGGTCATCTCCGAAGGTCAGGCGTTTCACATCTTCTTTGATAAATACCAGCCGTTCACCATCACCGCCAGCCGCATTAAAGCGCGGCACAACCGTATCATCGGCATCGTCCTCCGTGGTCTGATAGATGATCGTCACAGGCTCATAGCTTTCCTCATCATCGGAGAACGGCAACGGCTCTCCTCTAGAAAGCAAAGCGGCAAGAGAAAGCATGAGCTTACTCTTGCCGTCGCCGGGATCACCTTGCAGCAGTGTGACCTTGCCGAAGGGAATATAGGGATACCATAACCAGCGCACTTGTTTGGGCTTAATGTCGCTGGCCTTGATAAGCTCCAGCTTAGAGCCGAAGCTGCTCGGATTGTCGTTCATTGTTTTATGCTCCTTTTCGATTTGTATTGTGTGCATAGGATAACAACGGCACGGAAGCTCTGCTTACAGTTCCTTTCGCACTTTCTGCATAGCGGGTTATATTTCTTCCGTCCGCAATCCCCAAGAAAGAACGCCCATTCTCTCTTGAGATATTTCGGCATACGGGGCATCTGCATCACCTCCTTGCCCGCAGCCCTGTTTTGTGCGGATTTACTTTTGAAAATAGAAAAACGCCCAACATCTCCCGAAACTGTTCGCTTTCGGGGCGATTTTGGACGTTTTTATTTGATATGAGGGGCTTTACGGTGGTGGGGAATATAACTTGCCGCATATGGTGGGGAAGCCCGCTATTTGCTGCTTTGTGGCAATAGAAAAGCGCCACATCGCTGCGGCGCTTTTGCTTTGCCCGGAAGATGGAGCGAGGGGGCTGTTCCGTTATCTGTTATTCTTTTTCCTTTTGCCAAAAACAGCTATGGCAAAGACTGCACCGCCGATAACAAGGATAAGGATAATCCACAACGCAGGGCTGCTTGTATGGCTTTCCTGCGGAATGGTGTCCTGAGGTGCGGGTGTTGGCGAGGGCGTAGAACTCGGCGTTGCGGTAGGTGCGGGGGTAGGGGTAGGGGTCGCCGTACTTTCGGCGGCGGGCGTAGCGGTGGGAGCCGATGTCTTGTTCGGCGTTGGTGTTTTGGTAGGTGCCGTTGTTCTGTTCGACGCGGGTGTTTTGGCAGGAGTCGGTGCGCTGACCGGCGCGGGTGTTTGGACAGGAGCCGCTGTGCTGTCCGGCGTGGGCGTTTTGGTAGGAGTCGGTGTACTCGGCGTGGTGACGATGTCCTTGTGCTGCAAAGCAGCAAGGGCATTCTCAATCGCCTTTGCCATTGCGTCTACCTCTGCCTGCTGGGTGATGTTCTTGCCACGGGCAACGGCATTGACGGCAGCTTCCACACCGGTGAAGTCCTTGTAGTTGTCCTTGTTCAGTGCATTTGCTTTGGCAATGGCTGCGTCTACTTTGCTGTAATCGGCAGCCTTGTATTCGAGAGCCGCAATGGCAGCTTCGATAGCTTGCGCCATAGCATCCACTTTGGACTGCTCAGCTTTGCTTTTATTCCGATCCACAGCCTCAATTGCAGCCGTTACATCCGAATAATTCGAATACAGATCCGCATTCAAGGCTTCTGCATTTTTGATTGCTTTGTCAACTGTCGAATAGTCAGCGGAAACATTTCTGTCATCCCATCTAAATGTCGGATGTCCAATCCCGGATACCCACTCTACATCGCTTCCTGCATTTGCCTGAAGTCCTACGAGAACATCGTCAGAGTTAAAGTCGTTGGTAGCGGTTCCGGCTGAGTTGCCGCTTTGTTCATTAGAAACATTTGAAACATATCTGTCATCAGCAGGCCAGAAACAATTCTTTGCATCGATATTTACGACATACCCCAACCAGTAAGTGTTTCCCCAACCGTCGTTGCCGATTCCCTTCGTAGCGACAAGACAGTTGACCATGCTCACACCTTGGCCAAAGCCAATAATACCGCCAACGGGAGCTTGAATGGAGTTTACAACGATTTCTCCACCAAACCAACAGTCGCTTATTGTCACCTGTCCCGTATACGAGGCTCCGACAATGCCACCCAGCGAATCCCAGCAATCCATAGGCTCTAACCCGCCTTCTTGTTCTGCATAGTACTCGCCGTCATAGTTACCCGTAATTGCAGCGGTAGAATAACACTGGCTGATACTGTTGTTCCCATTTAAAAATCCTGCAATACCACCTATGAATTTTTCTATATAAGAACCGCCGGTAATGGAACCGGTAGTATAACAGTTTTTAATAGTGGAATCGGTCATCCAGTCCACCAAAATGCCTTTTCCGTAGGTGGAGGTATCATTCATCGGTATCACGATATCCGCATTTTCAATGCCGAGATTTTGCACAGTTGCATTGTAGATAGCACCGAACAAACCATTTCTATACAAGTTATTGTTATTGTCTTTGTTTTCAGATTTTAGGCCCTCATGAGAATACAGGTTATAAACTACATGGCTTTGTCCGTCAAAAATCCCCTGAAATGATCCCCAAGCCGTATTGGCTCCGTTACCGATAGAGATCCATTCATGCCCGCCTAAATCCAAGTCATTATCAAGATAAACAGTTTTGTCCTTAAAATTTGCTGTATTATCATTGACGAGCTTTGCCATGCCTGCCAACTGCTCGGCTGTTTGCAGATGAAATTCCGTTTTATTCTCATCATACCAGCTTGTATCGGCTGTTCCATCCCAAGTGTCCATGGTGTCTGCCGCAAACGCTGCCATTGGTACAAAAGTCATAACAAGGCAAAGCGTCAGCAGAAGGCTAAGAATTTTTTTCTTCATTTTCATTCCTCCCGTGTTTTTAAATCATCAAAAATTGCTGCCGCAGTAAGTGTACCGATAAAATAGATTGAAACATCCGCAACACCTGACATTTAGGCGTAAAGTTTCAGCAGTGCTCCCCCTTTCCCGCAAAAGAAAAATCCGGAAAGAGGGCATAGTACACCCAGTTTCCGGATTTTATCTGACAAATTGATGTAATAGAGCTTGACACACTGAACAAAAGGCGCGATACTACCGCCGAGCCGAGCCGAGCCGAGAAAAGTCGCTGCATTTCCATTCGCCATAGTCAAGCCCTCCTTCCCTATTGTAATTCTCCACTTATGATTTTACCTGCCAATTCAATCATAAGTGGGGGATTATAAAAGCCGAAAGGGAGAGGACTTTCTTACGAAGCCTCTCCCTTTCGGGGCCTTCTTTGTTAAAGGAATTCGCCTACTCGGTGGACTTCGGGTTGTAGGTCTACTCCGAATTGGTCCTTGACGGTTGCTTGAATGTCGCGGATGAGTTCGTCGACGTCGGCGGCGGTGGCGTGGTTGGCGTTGACGATGAAGCCGCAGTGTTTCTCGCTTACCTGGGCGCCGCCGACAGCGTGACCGCGCAGGCCGGCATCCATGATGAGTTTGCCGGCAAAGTAGCCCTCGGGGCGCTTGAAGGTGGAGCCGGCGCTCGGCATGTCGAGTGGCTGCTTGTCCTCGCGGCGCTGGCGGTAGTCGTCCATGTCGGCCTTGATCATCGCGGCGTTGCCCGGGGCGAGGTTAAAGGTGGCAGAGAGCACGATGAAGCCGTCGTCGGCGATGCGGCTTTTGCGATAACCCAGGTTGAGCTCGTCGACATCGAACTCGATGATGCTGCCGCTGCCGCGGGTGCCGTCGTCGAGCATGCGGGCGGGCTTGTAGACGCGCACGGATCCCAACACATCGGCCATGCAGGCACCGTAGGCGCCGGCGTTCATGTAGCAGGCGCCGCCGACCGATCCGGGAATGCCCGAGATGGGCTCCATGCCGGTGAGACCGGCCTCGGCTGCCGCTGCCGCTACGTCCGAGAGCAGCGCGCCGGCTGCTGCCGTAACATGTGTGCCGTCGACGGTGATGTTAGAGAGGCCGTCGCCCAGTGCTACGACGACGCCGCGGATACCCTTGTCGCCGACGAGCAGGTCGGAGCCGTTGCCCACGATGGTGAGCGGCAGATCGCAGCGGTAGCAGGTGTCAAGGGTGGCGACGAGTCCCTGCTCGGTATCGGGCGTGACAAAGACATCGGCCGGGCCGCCGATCTTAAACGTGGTGTGCTCGCGCATGGGCTCGCTCATGAGCACGTTGTCCTCGCCGGCAACGCCAGCGAGCGCGCAGAGCAGGTCCTCGTTAAAAAAGTCATTCTCGTGCATACGAATATCCGCCTTATGGTGGTCGTTTTCATCAATCGAATGCAATATACCCCACCCGGATGGATTTGGTGCAAAGTAACCTGACCCCAATGCATCACATAGTGCAAAGGGGTCAGGTTGCTTTACACCAATCGCGGCGATAAAACAGCCGTCTACCGGATTGGTAAAGTGTTTATCATCGAGGTAGAGGGACGGTCGCTATACTTTCAAGAGATTGCGCGAATACTCGGAAGGAGCGAGATGGGCAACAAAGTTACTCTCAAGCAGATTGCCCAGGAGGTGGGGCTTTCCCCCTCGTCGGTCTCGCTTGTTCTCAACAATCGGCCTTGTCGCATCTCGGAAGAAAACCGCAAGCGCATCAAAGAGGTCGCGGCGCGCAACCACTATGTTCCTAACCAGATTGCGCGCAGCCTGGTCATGCGTGAGTCGCGCACGCTGGGCCTTATCGTTCCCAACATCGAGAGCCGCTTTTTTGCCTCGCTCGCCGGCAGTCTGGAAAAGCGCTGCCGCGAGGACGGCTATGCGTTGTTCATTACCAGTTCGGGTGGAAATGCCGAGGACGATCTGGAACTGCTGCGCCAGCTGGTGACCCGCGGCGTCGACGGCGTGTTTCTAGTCGTGGGCGATGAATTCTCGGACGACCGGGCTCTGCGCGAGGAGGTCGGCCATCTTCCCATTCCGGCCGTGATGGTCGACCGCGCCATTGAGGGGCTCGAGTGCGACAAGGTGATGTTCGATCACGAGATGGGCGGCTATATGGCCACGCGTTATCTGATTGAACAGGGCCATCGCCGTATCGCCTGCCTGGTCAACGCGCGTCGCTCCAACACGGGACGCAAGCGTCTCGCCGGCTACGAGCGCGCCCTGCGCGAGGTGGGCCTGCCCATCGACGCGCGCCTGGAGTTTGAGAGCGAATATTACATTCCGAGTGCTTATGAGGCCTCGGAGGCGGTGCTGGCGACCGACGCCACCGCTGTGTTCGCAAGTTCCGATAACATCGCGCTGGGCTTACTTAAGCGCCTGCACGAGATGGGGAAGAGCATTCCGGGCGACATTTCGGTCGTGAGCTACGATAACTCTGCAGCAGACGTGCTGTTTGAGCCGGCATTGACTGCGATCGAGCAGGATCCCGGCGTGCTTGCCGAACACGCTTTTGGCTGCATGTCCAAGCGTCTTGCCGGAAAGGGCGCCAGACGTGCCGAAGAGGTCGTTTTGGAGCCTGCGCTCATCGTGAAGGGCAGCGTGCTCGAGCTTACTGAACACAACTAAACACGTCACCGATTTGTAGATCGCGAATATGAAGGACTTGTGACAAATGATGTCGCAGGTCGAGGCCTCGTTTCGCTGATTTAGAAGGAAATCGGAATGCTAAAACGTTTTATCACCATGATAAAACGTTTTAGCAAATATACTGGTCCCAACGAAAGGTTGCCGTATCGGAGGGCGACCGTGCAGCGAAGGGACATGAACAATGGCTAAAACACTGGGAACGCCGTGGCAAAAACTGGGACACAAGGTGCCCGCTTCCGAGCTCGAGGGTGTCGATCTGTATTGGCGCGCTTCGAACTACCTGTCCGTCGGCCAGATCTACCTTCGCTCCAACCCGCTGATGCGTACCGACTTTGTCGACGAGAAGACCGGTGAGACGCGCGATTTCGGTCGTCCGGACGTCAAGCACCGCCTGGTTGGCCACTGGGGCACCACGCCCGGCATCAACTTCCTGTTCGGCCACGTCAACCGCCTCATCGCCGACCACAACCAGAACGCCATCTTCCTGATGGGTCCCGGTCACGGTGGTCCCGCCGGTACCGCCCAGTCGCTGCTCGACGGCACCTACCGCGAGATTCGCCCCGACATCACCGATGACGAGGCCGGTCTGCAGAAGTTCTTCCGCCAGTTCTCCTACCCCGGCGGCATTCCGAGCCACTTTGCGCCCGAGACGCCCGGCTCCATCCACGAGGGCGGCGAGCTCGGCTACACGCTCAGCCACGCCTATGGTGCCGTCATGGACAACCCGAGCTTGCTTGCCGTGGCCGTGGTGGGCGATGGCGAGTCCGAGACCGGCCCGCTTGCCACCTCTTGGCAGTCCAACAAGCTCGTGAACCCGGCAACCGACGGTATCGTCCTGCCGATCCTGCACCTCAACGGCTACAAGATCGCCAACCCCACCATCCTCGCCCGCGTGTCCGACGAGGAGCTCACCAAGTTCTTCGAGGGCATGGGCTATAAGCCGCACTTCTTTGTCGCCGGCTTTGACGACGAGAGCCACGCGAGCATCCACGAGCGTTTCGCCGCCCTGTTTGAGCAGGTCTTCGATGAGATTTGTGACATCAAGGCCACCGCGCAGGCCCAGGCCGCCTCAGGCGAGACCGTGGTCCGCCCGGCCTACCCCATGATTGTGTTCCGTACGCCCAAGGGCTGGACTTGCCCCAAACACATCGACGGTAAGAAGACCGAGGACTCCTGGCGCGCGCATCAGGTGCCGCTGGCGAGTGCCAAGGACACCCACGAGCACTTCCGCGTGCTGCGCGAGTGGTTGCGTTCCTACAAGCCCGAGGAGCTCTTTACGCCCGAGGGCCAGGTGCGCCCCGAGGTGACGGCCTTTATGCCGACCGGCGAGCTGCGCATTGGCGCCAACCCCAACGCAAACGGCGGTAAGGTCCGTCGCGAGCTCGAGCTCCCCGATGTCCACACTCACGAGATTCCCGTTGCTGAGAAGGGTCACGGCTGGGGCTCCACCGAGGCCGCCCGCGTCTTTGGTGAGTACACTGCCGACGTCCTGGCCAAGAACATGGACGACTTCCGCATCTTTGGCCCCGACGAGACCGCGTCCAACCGCCTGCAGGCTGCCTACAAGGTGACCAAGAAGCAGTGGGACGCCGGCTTCTACGAGGACAAGGCCAACGACGAGCTGCTCGCCGGTTCCGGCAAGGTCGTCGAGCAGCTGTCCGAGCACCAGTGCGAGGGCTTCCTCGAGGCCTACGTGCTCACGGGCCGCTCCGGTGTGTGGAGCTCCTACGAGAGCTTTGTTCACGTGGTCGATTCTATGGTCAACCAGCACTGCAAGTGGCTCGAGGCCACCAAGCGCGAGATTCCGTGGCGAGCCCCCATCAGCGGCCTCAACATTTTGCTGTCGAGCCACGTCTGGCGCCAGGACCACAACGGCTTCTCGCACCAGGATCCGGGCTTTATCGACCTGCTGCTCAACAAGGCCAACGATACGCATATCGTGAACGCCTACTACCCGGCAGACGCCAACATGGCCCTTGCCGTCGCCGAGCGCGTCTACCAGTCCACCGATTGCGTCAACGCCATCTTCTGCGGCAAGCAGCCCGCCCCGACCTTCCAGACGGTCGACGAGTCCAAGGCCGAACTCGCCGAGGGCGTTGCGACCTGGGAGTGGGCATCGACCGCCGACTCGCTCGCCGAGGCCGATGTCGTGGTCGCCACCTGCGGTGACGTGCCGACGCTCGAGGCCCTTGCCGCAACCGACATGCTGCGTGAGCTGGGCATCAAGGTCTGGTTCGTCAACGTGGTCGATCTGCTCAAGATCCAGAACGTCTGCGAGAACGACCAGGCGATTAGCGACGAGCGCTGGGCTGAGCTCTTCGGCTGCGGCGAGAAGCCTGTCCTCTTTGCCTTCCACGCCTATGCCGGCACGATTCGCCGCCTGATCTGGGACCGCCCCGGCCACGACGCCTTCCGCGTCCACGGCTACGAGGAGAAGGGCTCCACGACCACGCCGTTCGACATGCTGCGCCTGAACAACATGGACCGCTGGGCCCTGGCTGCCGACGTGCTGCGCATGGTCGATGCCGATAAGTTTGCCGGGCAGATCAACGAGTGGGAGGCCTTCCGCACCGAGGCCTTCGAGTTCGCTTGCGACGAGGGCTACGATCACCCGGCCTTCACCGATTGGGTCTGGCCCGACGCTACCGCCGCAACCACAGCCGACGGCGCGCTCTCCGCAACCCAAATGACCGCGGGCGACAACGAGTAGCATCCGGGACGGTCTCGCGCTGGGGCCGCCTCCGGGCGGGCGCCTTCCTCTGAGAAGTGGGCTTCGCGAACTTCTCAGAGGAAGGCGCCCGCCCGGAGGCGGCCCTCTCGACCGTTTCGATCTGCGGGTCTGATTATTTTTAATGTAATTGGGACTTTGCTGATACTGCCTTGGAGACAGCGCATCTACCTTTGGCAGCCAAGGTTAAATCGCCGGGGCCGGGGAGACATACTTTGTTTTGAGAAGTTCGCGAAGCCCACTTCTCAAAACAAAGTATGTCTCCCCGGCCCTCGCCCGTATTGCCCCGCTGAGCGAGCCATAGACGCCACGCACCGATATGGTAAAGCGCTAGCTTGAAATTGGTGCTATATTCGGCTTGAGTTGTTTAATGCTAGTACGGGAGGCTGATATGGGGCTGTTCAAGAAGAAAAACCCGCAGGATGCCTTTGATCCCGATGTGTTTACCATCACGGATACGATTTTGGACCCGCCGCGGTTTACGTTTTTGCCGGCTATCTACCAGGATGCCACGCGTCGCAAGTGGGCTGTGCATCAGCGTGGCGCGCAGCCGAAGATCTTTGATTATGCGGATGTGCTGCAGTGCGAGGTGGCCGAGGCGGGTGACCCGGAAGCTGACGAGACGCCTTCAAAACAGGAATTTGCCCAGCGTATTCTGGCAAATCCCGCGAAGGCGGCAAAAATAAACGCTGCCAAGCGTAATATGTGTCTTGGTATGGGTGTTGTTGTGGCGGTCCAGACGGGAAAAGACGAGGTTTCTAAATTAGAGATTCCCGTTATGACCGACGAAGTCAAACGCGATTCAAGCCTATATAAGTCGTATCGGAATGTCGCCGAGAAAATCAAGGCCGAGTTTGATGCCATGGGAGGGCTGGCCTAATTCTGGTGACAGACGTTTCTGAATGAGGAGTCTGTGCAATGGCAGGCGAATCTTATGCAATTCCCCCCAAAGATCGTGCTGTTGAGGGAATTCTTTGGTACATCCAGCACCATCAGCTTACCGGCGGCGACCGCCTGCCGGCCGAGCGTGTGCTGTGCGAGGTTATTGGCGTTTCGCGTACGGCGTTACGTGCTGGCATCACGCGGCTCATTTCGTGCGGAACGCTCGAGAGCCGCCGCGGATCGGGCACGTATGTGTGTCCTCCCAAACCGCTGAATATCTTCCAGGAAACGTATAATTTCTCCGATGCCGTGCGGACTGCCGGCCTGCACCCCTCTTCGCGTTTGGTTTCCACCGAGACGGTCGAGGCAGATGAGGCGCTTGCCGACAAACTTGGGGTGGCCGTAGGCGCTCCCTTGCTCCGCATGCAGCGCGTCCGTCTCATTGAGGGCGAGCCGGCGTCGATCGAAACGGCCCATGTCAATCTGTCGCTTTGCCCGTCGCTTCCCGACCATGATTTTGAGCACGAGAGCCTCTACGACGTCTTGCTCAAAGAAGGCGGCGTGCGTGTTGAGCATGGACGCGAGCACATCTCAATCTCGCGCCTGAACGCCGAGGAGGCCGAGCTTCTCCAGCAAGAAGAGGGAACGCCGGTATTCTATGAGAGCACGATTGAGTTTGATAAAGACATGCGCTTTGTGGAGCATTGCAAATCGGTGATTCTGCCCACGAAGTTCCGCTTTGCCGATAACGGCGAAAAGAACGGCATGAAGAGCGTGGCAGGTGAACAATGGCTGAAACAGTAGAGACCACCCCGGTCTATATGCGCATACGCCGCCGTATCGAGGAGCGTATCGAGCGCGGCATATATCCCACGGGCTCGATGATTCCGTCCGAGAACGAGCTCGCTGAGGAGTTTGGCACGACGCGCCTGACCATCCGAAGCGCCGTTGACGAGCTGGTTCGTCGCGGCCAGATTCGCCGTGTTCGTGGAAAAGGCGCCTTCGTGGCGCAGAAGGTGCCCGTTACGTTTGAGCGTACGGGTGGCTTCCGCGAATCGGTTCGTGCCTCGGGAGGCGAGCCGTCCGTCCGTATCCTCGCGCGCTCCAAGCGTTATGCGGGTCCGTACTATGCCGATCTGTTTGGCATTGCCGAGGACGACCTGCTCTATTCCATTCGACGTCTTAACTGTGTAAACGGCGACCCCGTATCAATTGAGATGGCGCTTATCCCCTGCCTGCTGTTCCCGACCATCGAGGAGATCGATGTGTCGGTTTTCAGTCTGTACGAGACCTATGAGATGCTGGGTCGAAAGCCGGTCATGGCGCAGGAAAAGCTCAATATCGAGGCGCTGGGAGCACGCGACGCAGGCTTGCTCGATTTGGAGCAAGGAGACCTTGCCTTGACGTTGGAGTGCGTGAGCTACGATGCAAGTGGGCAGGCGATCGAGTACGTCAAGTCGTTCAACCGCGGCGATGCGGGTGGATATACCTATACGTACTAGCTGGTGTTTTTGCATAACGGGCAGAAAAAGCCGACTGATTTCGAATCGTTAAGCAGGCTGTATATACAACCTTACATGGTTCAAAATCGACCGTTCGCCGATGGGGAAAGATTAGTCGGCAAATAGGTATCAAAAAGCCGTAACCTGTAACTATGATTGGTATCAAATACTAATAATTTGTTACGAGGTGAGACGATGAAAATGCTCGATTACGTTCAGCTTGCCCATGTGCGTATGGGCGAGAACCTCGAGCGTTCGTCCGAGCTTGTACGCCAGCTCGTCGATATTTTCCAGTCCGCATCCTTTGGCGCGCTGCGTATCGTCGCCTCGGGTTCGTCCCGTCACGCCGCCGATTGCGCCCGCGATTACCTGCAGGACGCACTGCAGATGCAGGTGTCCGTTGTGACGCCTGAGGCCTTTGTCGACTTTGAGCATGCCTATCCGCAGAATGCGCTCAACATCGCTATTTCTCAGAGTGGCTATTCGACTAACACGATTGCGGCGCTCGATTTTATGCGAGCGCATGACATGGCAGCAGTTGCGCTCACGGCAAACGTCGAGGCTCCCATTAAGGATCACGCCGATATCGTTCTCGACTACGGCGTGGGCGTCGAGTCGGTGGACTTTGTGACCTTGGGCGTCCAAACGCTCATCGAGTACTTGGTGCTCTTTGGTATTTACGGTGCTCAGGCGCGCGGGACGATTGACGCCGATGGCGTCGCCCAGCGCCTTGACGATCTGCGCGAGGCTATCCAGGCCAACGCCGCGATGTGCAAGACCGCCGAGACCTATGTCCAAGATCATCTGCTCGAGCTGTCGGAGCACGTGCCGGCCATGGTTGTGGGTAACGGTCCCAACTATGGCGTTGCCGAAGAGGCGGCGCTCAAGCTGAGTGAGACTATCAAGATTCCGGCCATGCATCACGAGGGCGAGGAGTTCGTCCATGGTCCCGAGATGCAGATTGCTCCGGGCTACCTGGTGTTTATCGTCGACGACCCTCAGGGCTCGGAGCGCCTGGTAAATATCGCCGACGCGCTGTCGAGGGTAACGAAAAAGGCCGTCCTGCTAACCATGCATCCCAAGGGCAAGGCACACGAGATTGCGGTGCCGCAGGTGGCTCCGCTGCTTGCCGCGATTCCCAACCTGGTGTTCTTCCAGACGATGGCGGCAATGGTCACCGAGCGTCTGAACTCGTGGGACGTCCATCCGTATCTCGATGCCGTCTCCAAGCAAATGGAGGTTAAGGCGGAGGGCTACGAGGAATCGGTCAACACGCTTAAGGCCAAAGCAGCTGAGTGTTACGGAATGTAGGCGGGCGTTGTCGCTCGTTGGCATAGGGGATTGTTAAGGCATCCCCAGAAAGGAGAAGCAAATGAAGGAAACCGAGAAGATCGAGATCATGAATTTCGACCAGGAGGGCTACCTCGAGGACGGCAAGGCGCTCTACGAGACCGGCAAGAAGATGACCGCGCTCGCCGACAAGGTCGCCGACGAGGGCTACGACGCCGTGTTCCTGATGGGCGTCGGCGGCACCTGGGACGAGCTCATGCAGCTCGAGTACCTCATGAACAAGTTCGGCGACCGCGACCTCGAGGTCTACCTGATCCACGCCGCCGAGTGGAACGTCATGGGTCACAAGCGCATGACCGAGAAGTCCGTCGTGCTCACCGCCTCCGAGTCCGGCACCACCCCCGAGGTCCTCGAGGCCGTCAAGAAGATGAAGGAAAAGGGCATTCGTGTCTACGCCATGACCAAGCCCGAGGGCCCCATCGGCCAGGCTGTCGGCGCCGAGAACTGCGTCGCCATGGCTTCTGACCATGGCTCCGGTGGCTGCGAGAAGGGCTACTACCTCGCCGACTGCTTCGGCCTGCGCCTGCTCAACCGTCGCGGTTGCTTCCCCAAGTTCGATCTGTTCATCGAGCAGACCAAGGACATCTGGAAGGACATGCTCGATATCCGCAAGCGCTTTGAGCCGCGCGCCGAGGAGCTCGCCAAGAAGTACGCCCTGGCTCCCTACACGATGTTCATCGGCTCCGGCGCCCTGTGGGGCGAGACCATTCTGTTCTCGATGTGCATCCTCGAGGAGATGCAGTGGAAGCGCACCCGCTACATCACCTCGGCCGACTTCTTCCACGGCACCCTGGAGCTCGTGGAGCCGGGCGTCCCCGTGTTCCTGTTCATGGGCGAGGACGAGTGCCGTAAGCTCGACGAGCGTGCTCGCGCCTTCCTGACCCGCGGCGTGACCGGCGACACCGACATCAACATCATCGACACCGCCGAGTTCGCCATCCCCGGCCTTGACGACGACTTCCGCGTCATCGTTTCCCCGTGGATTCTGACGGTGCTCGTGACTGACCGCCTGGCCCGCTACTACGAGACGGTCACCAAGCACAACCTCAAGTATCGTCGTTACTATCACCAGTTCGACTACTAAAGCCAAGCGCGGGGACGCGTCAATCACGGAAGGATCTGCAGAATGAGACAGTACATCATCGCCAGCCATGCGCACTTCGCTACCGGCATCAAGGAGAGCGTCGAGCTGCTCTCGGGTGCTCGCGACAACGTCCACGATCTTTCGATGTTCGTCGATGACCGCATGGACGTGGCCGAGGAGGCCCAAAAACTGCTGGCGGGCATGTCTGCCGACGATGATGTCGTCGTTTGCACCGACCTCTTTGGCGGCAGCGTCAACAACGAGTTCACCAAGATCGTCCAGACGCGTCCCCGCACGTACCTCGTTACCAACATGAACCTTCCTCTGCTCATCCAGCTGCTGTTCTCTGACGAGTCGGCGCCGGTTGAGGAGACGATTCGCGCCATCGTCGCTGCGGACGATACGCGTGTGAAGTTTGTCAACGATCTTTTGGTCGATGACGACGAGGAAGAAGAGTTCTAATTCGCAGCACCTATTGACATGCCGTAAGACAGCGCAAGACCTTTGGGGGGTCACATTATGATTCAGCTCCTTCGCGTCGACCATCGCCTGCTTCATGGCCAGGTCGCAGTTTCCTGGGTTCAGGGCCTTGGCTCCAACTGCATTTTCTGCGTGGGCGATAAGGTCGCCAACGACCCGGTGTGGAAGACGACGCTCAAGATGGGCAAGCCTGCCGGTTGTAAGCTCGTTATCAAGGATATGGCGAATGCCATCGAGGCCATTAACTCGGGCGTGACTGACAAATACAAGATGATCATCTGCGTCGCCACCATCGCAGAGGCAAAGCAGCTTGTTGAGGGCTGCCCGCAGATCAAGTCGGTCAACCTGGGCAACACCAAGCCCAAGGACGAGAAGCGTCCCGACGCTCGTCAGGTCTCTCGTCAGATCTTCCTGACCGCGGCCGAGGAAGCCGATGTGCGCGAGATGCTGGATCGTGGCGTTGAGATCGAGATTCGACCCTTGGCCGATGACCCCAAGGTCGACTGCGCAAGCGTGCTCTAGGCGGTTAATTCCGAAGAGCCTGCGGGTTCTTCGTAGTGTCCTATATGGAAAGGGGGATGTATGCTTACCCAAGCTATCCTCATCGGACTTATCGCCGCATTCGGTAAGTTCGACTACCAGCTCGGTACGCTCTACGCGTTCCGCCCCATCGTCCTGTGCCCGCTCGTGGGCCTGGTACTGGGGGACCTGCAGTCTGGCCTCGCGATCGGCGCGAGCCTGGAGCTGCTGTTCATGGGCTCGATCTCCATCGGCGCCTACGTTCCGCCCGATGAGACGATCGGCGGCGTGCTCGCCTGCGCCTTCGCTATTCAGCTTGGCCAGAGTACCGAGGCTGCCATTGCGCTTGCCATGCCCATCGCAACGCTGTGTCTCGCCATGAAGAACATCCTGAACGCAGCCCTGCCGATCCTGGTCGACCGCGCGGATGTCTTCTCTGCCCAGGGTAACCTCAAGGGCGTCTACGCGATGCACTTCCTGATTGGCTCCACGGGCGTCCTCATGGCGTTCCTGCTGTGCTCGCTGTCGTTCTATCTGGGCGCTGACGCGATCCAGGGCATGCTCGACTTCATTCCGCAGTTCGTGCTTGACGGCTTCGGCGTTGCCGCCAACATCCTGCCTGCCATGGGCTTCGCCATGCTCGGCCGCCTGGTGCTCACCAAGCAGCTCGTGCCCTTCTACTTCCTGGGCTTCCTGCTGTGCTCCTACGCCAACGTGCCCGTCCTGGGCGTCGCCCTGATCGCCATCATCATCGGCATCGACAAGTTCGACCTGCTCGGCCTGGGCGGAGCCCAGCCCCAGCTCTCCGCGGAAGGGGATGAGGACGATGACTTCTAGTCCCGAGAACAAGATCACGCGCTCCGACCTCATCAGGAGCGCCGTCAACACCGGCGCCCTGGGCATGGAGTTCTCCTGGACCTACTACAAGCAGATGAACATCGCCTTCTGCCTGATGGTCGCCAACATGCTCAAGAAGATCTACGCCGGCCGCCCCGACGACTACGCCGAGGCCCTGCACCGCCACTGCGCGTTCTTCAACATCACCGTCCAGTTCGCCCCGTTCGTCGGCGGCATCGCGATGGCCATGGAGGAGAAGGTCGCCCGCGGCGAGATCGAGCCCGAGAGCGTCAACGACGTCAAGGCCGCCCTCATGGGCCCGCTGTCCGGCATCGGCGACTCCATCTTCCTGTCGACGCTGCGCGTGGTCGCCGCCGCGGTGGGCATCAGCCTGTGCCAGGCCGGCAACCCCTTCGGCCCCATCGCCTTCCTGCTCATCTACAACGTCCCCGGCTTCGCGCTGCGCGTCTGGGGCGCCGTCAAGGGCTACGAGCTGGGCGTCGGCTTCCTGGACGAGGCCCAGAGGACCGGCCTCATGCAGAAGATCATGACCTGCGTCGGCATCGTGGGCGTCATGGTCGTGGGCGCCATGTGCAAGGACATGTTCTGGGCCAGCATCCCGGTGGCCATCGGCTCGGGCGACGACGCCCAGACCCTCCAGGACATCCTGGACGGCATCATGCCCGGCATGCTCGGCATGCTCGCCTTCTGGCTGTACTACTGGCTGCTGTCCAAGAAGATCAACCCCATGGTGCTGATCGTGGCCACCATGGCCGTGGGCATCGTCGGCGCGTTCTTCGGCGTGCTGGCGTAAGGGCCCGGCCTATTATCTGCCCCCAAGGGAAACGGCGACCCATTGCGGTCGCCGTTTTTTATTACCGAAAGCTAGCCGGAGGTGCTTCGTGATTCGATCTGACAATCCACCCGATAATGGCTTGAGCGGGGCGATGTATCTATTTGGCACGGCGCTCTTGTGGAGCTTTATCGGCATCCTCGTTCATGCCAATTCGCAGTCAGCTCTTTTGATCGGTGCCGTCACGGCAATGTTTATGGCTCTCTTTATTCTGCTCGTCGGCAGGCCTGTCCTCCGCGTCAGCCGTCTTATTGTTCTTGTGGCCGTCTGCAACTTCGTGACGGGCACCACGTTTAACTTTGCCAACCAGCTCACGACGGTCGGCAACGCAATCGTCCTGCAGTACACCTCGATGATTTTCGTTATCGTGTATCAATCGCTCGCAACTCATACGTTGCCCTCACCTGCGAAGATCGCCTCCGTGGTGGTTGCTTTTACGGGTATGGGACTTTTCTTTTTAGGTGATTTGAGTGCCGAGGGCATGCTCGGCAACCTGCTTGCTATCATTTCGGGCGCCGCCTTTGGGCTGTGCTTCTTTTTGAACTCTCGCCCCGATGCGTCGCCCATGGTGTCCTCGCTCATCTCCTGCGGTATCTCGATGCTGCCGATCGTCTATTTTGCCGGTGCCCTAGACTCCGTGAGACCATTTGAGTGGGGGCTCATGCTGGTGCATGGCCTTTTTTGCAGCGGTCTTGCGAGCGTGCTGTATGCCAAAGGGATTGCGCGCACTAACGCGTTTGCGGCCAACTTGGTCTGCATGAGCGAGGTCGTGCTCGCTCCCTGCTGGTCGGCGCTCCTCTTTGGCGAGGTCTTTCGCTGGAACGAGTTTTTGGGCGCGGCGATTATCGTTTTGGTGATTGTAGCCAACTTGGCATCCGATGCCTTTGGCGATGGCTTTCTGGTGGCGCTTGTCCGCCATCGAAACAAAGAGCGTGCCTGATGGGATACGTCTGCCGTTTACGGTAAAAAACACCCCGCTGAGCGAGTGGTATTAAATAGTAAGAACCTGCATACCTATAATTGGTATCAAATCATTTGTACCTGGCATGGGTGTTAGCAGCACACCAGGTACGCTTCGAGCCGTGTAATCGAACTCCCGGAATTGATATCAACAACGCGCGCGACGGGAGTGACGACGGTTCGAGATTCCTTATTGGGAGGAACTATGCTTGTTCAAGCAATCCTCGTCGGCTTAGTCGGAGCGTTTGGATGTCTCGACTACCAGCTCGGCACCCTCTACGCGTTCCGCCCCATCGTCCTGTGCCCGCTCGTGGGCCTGGTGCTGGGGGACCTGCAGACTGGCCTTGCCGTAGGTGCAAGCCTTGAGCTGCTGTTCATGGGCTCGATCTCCATCGGTGCCTACGTACCGCCTAACGAAACCGTCGGCGGCGTGCTCGCCTGTGCGTTTGCCATTCAGCTCGGTCAGGGTACCGAGACGGCCATCGCGCTCGCCATGCCCATCGCCGTCCTTTCGCTGACGATCGGCAACATTACCAATGCTTTGTTCCCTGTGTTTGTCGATATGGCAGACAAGTTCGCCCTCAAGGGAAACCTCAAAGGCATCTACGCTGTTCATTGGGGAATTGGAATCTGGGGTTGCGTTGAGTACTTCCTGCTGTGCGGCGGCGCCTTCTATCTGGGTTCCGACGCCATCCAGGGTCTGCTCGACTTCATCCCGCAGTTCGTGCTTGACGGCTTCGGCGTTGCCGCCAACATCCTGCCTGCCATGGGCTTCGCCATGCTCGGCCGCCTGGTGCTCACCAAGCAGCTCGTGCCCTTCTACTTCCTGGGCTTCCTGCTGTGCTCCTACGCCAACGTGCCCGTCCTGGGCGTCGCCCTGATCGCCATCATCATCGGCATCGACAAGTTCGACCTGCTCGGCCTGGGCGGAGCCCAGCCCCAGCTCTCCGCGGAAGGGGATGAGGACGATGACTTCTAGTCCCGAGAACAAGATCACGCGCTCCGACCTCATCAGGAGCGCCGTCAACACCGGCGCCCTGGGCATGGAGTTCTCCTGGACCTACTACAAGCAGATGAACATCGCCTTCTGCCTGATGGTCGCCAACATGCTCAAGAAGATCTACGCCGGCCGCCCCGACGACTACGCCGAGGCCCTGCACCGCCACTGCGCGTTCTTCAACATCACCGTCCAGTTCGCCCCGTTCGTCGGCGGCATCGCGATGGCCATGGAGGAGAAGGTCGCCCGCGGCGAGATCGAGCCCGAGAGCGTCAACGACGTCAAGGCCGCCCTCATGGGCCCGCTGTCCGGCATCGGCGACTCCATCTTCCTGTCGACGCTGCGCGTGGTCGCCGCCGCGGTGGGCATCAGCCTGTGCCAGGCCGGCAACCCCTTCGGCCCCATCGCCTTCCTGCTCATCTACAACGTCCCCGGCTTCGCGCTGCGCGTCTGGGGCGCCGTCAAGGGCTACGAGCTGGGCGTCGGCTTCCTGGACGAGGCCCAGAGGACCGGCCTCATGCAGAAGATCATGACCTGCGTCGGCATCGTGGGCGTCATGGTCGTGGGCGCCATGTGCAAGGACATGTTCTGGGCCAGCATCCCGGTGGCCATCGGCTCGGGCGACGACGCCCAGACCCTCCAGGACATCCTGGACGGCATCATGCCCGGCATGCTCGGCATGCTCGCCTTCTGGCTGTACTACTGGCTGCTGTCCAAGAAGATCAACCCCATGGTGCTGATCGTGGCCACCATGGCCGTGGGCATCGTCGGCGCGTTCTTCGGCGTGCTGGCGTAAGGGCCCGGCTGCATAGATTTTCGTTGCAACCTGGAAAGGGGATGGAGCAGGCCTATGCCCTCCATCCCTTTTTTGTATAGAAGGAGTTCGTATGTTCGCGAAGGATCGCGAAGCAATGCGCCTGACGCCGGCAGAGGTCAGGCTGATTCTTATTGAGTCCCTGCAGTGGTGCGCCAACAATGCGGTGTACTTTTTGGGGCTTATCGGTGCGGCCACGTATGATCTAGCCGGCACGGCTTTTTTGGTTGCCGCAATTACGCTCGTGCGCAATCTTATGACGTCGGTGGGCAATATGGTGTCGGGATCGGTCATCGACCGCTTTGGACCGCGCCGGACGTCGTTTGTGACGTGCGTGATTACGGCGGTGCTATCGCTTGGCGTGGGGTTGGCGCCGTTGTCTGTCCCCGGGCTTGTGTTTGCCGCGTGCGTCTTGGGACTTGCGGGCGGCTTTATCAACACCTGCACGCATGCGTTTCCGGGATACCTGGAGTCGACCACTGAGGGCCGTACCCGCGTGAACGGTCTCATGGTGTTCTGCAGCAATATCGCCTATACCGCTGGCCCGCTGCTCGGTGGTGCCATCGTGAGCTGTTTTGCCACGCAATCGGTCTATCTGCTCATGGCGGGCATGATGGGTGTGGCGGCCGTGCTCTCCTTGGGCTGTCACGAGTGTGTTGCTCCCCCAAAGGGGGAGAAGCCGAAGGGCGGTATTCTGGGCGGCATGGCCGAGGGTGCACGACTAACGTTTCGCGACCACGACCTGCGCCTCATCTTTATCTCGGGCTTTTTGGGTTTCTTTGCGTTTGGCGCGTTCGATTCGCTGGAGTCGTTGTTCTACCGCGATGTGCTCAACGTGGATATCGTCTGGCTGGGCTGGCTGTCCTCGGTCGTGGGCCTCACTTCCTCGGTGGGTGCATTCATCCTGACCAAGCTTTCTGCTCGCCATGTCAACCTGCGATTGCTGCTCGGCGCGCTCATGGCCGTGGGTATTGGGTCCATGGTGTACGTGGGCACCGATATGCTGGGGGTCGCGATTATCGGTCAGGCGATTAACGGTCTGGCCTGGGGGTTCCTGGAGCCGCTGCAGATGATCTTGATTCAGGAGCGCGCCGACATCAAATACCTGGGGCGCATTACCGGCTTTGTGCGTTTTGGCCTGATGAGCGCCGGCGTGGTGCCACTGCTGGCGGCTCCGTTTTTGGCGGAGGCTTTGGGCGTCCAGACGGTATTGTTTGGGGCATCGACCATTATTGCGCTGGTAGGAACGCTGTTCTTTGTCACACAAGGGAGACGCCAGGGGCGTTAGCTATACATCAAATTCTAATTTAATACCACTCACCAGAGAATTTCGACCGTTCACCGAGGATTGGAGCAGATTGAAAAGTGGTATTAAAAACACGTTAGGTGTATGTCTATAATTGGTATCGAAAAGAAATGCGATGTATAGATTCGTGTGCAAGACAGAAAGGAAAAGCCATGAAGGAAACCGAGAAGATCGAGATCATGCACTTTAGCCAGGAGGGCTACCTCGAGGACGGCAAGAACGTCTACGAGGCCGGCAAGAAGATGACCGCGCTCGCCGACAAGGTCGCCGACGAGGGCTACGACGCCGTGTTCCTGATGGGCGTCGGCGGCACCTGGGACGAGCTCATGCAGCTCGAGTACCTCATGAACAAGTTCGGCGACCGCGACCTCGAGGTCTACCTGATCCACGCCGCCGAGTGGAACGTCATGGGTCACAAGCGCATGACCGAGAAGTCCGTCGTGCTCACCGCCTCCGAGTCCGGCACCACCCCCGAGGTCCTCGAGGCCGTCAACAAGATGAAGGAAAAGGGCATCCGTGTCTACGCCATGACCAAGCCCGAGGGCCCCATCGGCCAGGCTGTCAGCGCCGAGAACTGCGTCAAGATGGCTTCCGATCACGGTAACGGCGGCTGCGAGATGGGCTACTACCTCGCCGACTGCTTCGGCCTGCGCCTCCTCAACCGCCGCGGCTGCTTCCCGCAGTTCGACAAGTTTATTGAGCAGACCAAGGATGTTTGGACCCACCTGGTCGACATCCGCAAGAGCTTCGAGCCGCGCGCCGAGGAGCTCGCCAAGAAGTACGCCCTCGCGCCCTATACCATGTTCATCGGCTCCGGTGCCCTGTGGGGCGAGACCATCCTGTTCTCGATGTGCATCCTGGAGGAGATGCAGTGGAAGCGCACCCGCTACATCACCTCGGCGGACTTCTTCCACGGCACCCTGGAGCTCGTGGAACCGGGCGTGCCCGTGTTCCTGTTCATGGGCGAGGACGAGAACCGCAAGCTCGACGAGCGTGTCCGCGCCTTCCTGACCCGCGGCGTGACCGGCGACACCGACATCAACATCATCGACACCGCCGAGTTCGCGATCCCCGGCCTTGACGACGAGTTCCGCGTCATCGTGTCTCCGTGGATCCTCTCCTCGCTGATCACCGATCGCCTTGCCGCTTACTACGAGACGGTCACCAAGCACAACCTCAACTACCGTCGTTACTATCACCAGTTCGACTACTAATCGACTGCTAAGCAAGAAGCACCCTGCCCGGGCGCATGCGTCCGGGCTTTTTTATGCCGAAATTCGCTAGAAAGGGGAATCGAATGAGGCAGTTTATCGTGGCATCCCATGCTCATTTCGCGTCTGGAATCGTCGAGAGCATCGGCCTGCTCTCCGGCGAGCGCGAAAACGTCCATGCGCTGTCTATGTATGTCGACGGAAACGAGGACCTGGTCAAGGAGGCTGCGGCGGTTCTTGACGGGTTTGCGTCGGACGACGAGGTCGTCGTTTGCACCGACCTGTTTGGCGGCAGCGTCAACAATGAGTTCACCAAGATCGTCCAGACGCGCCCCAACACGCATCTGGTGACCAATATGAACCTGCCGCTCCTTATTCAGCTGCTGTTCGTGCCCGATTCCACCCCGATCGATGGGGCCATTCGTCAGATCGTCGAGGCGGACGACACCAAGGTCAAGTACGTCAACGACCTGCTGGGTCAGGCCGAACTCGATGAGTTTTAATCGTTAGGAGCACATCATGATTCAGATGATTCGCGTAGACTATCGACTGCTTCACGGCCAGGTTGCCGTGAGCTGGACCTCGGCTTTGGGTGCCGACTGCATCCTGCTGGTAAGCGATACGGTCCTCAACGACAAGCTTCGTCTGCAGGCCCTGTCCCTTGCAAAGCCGGAGGGCTGCAAAGTCGTCGTTAAAAACACCGAGGATGCCGTCAAGGCGCTCCAGAGCGGTGTGACCGACAAGTACAAGCTCTTCGTTGTTTGCGAGACGATTCAGCAGGCAGGTGCCGTCGCAAAGGCGATGGGCGTCAAGAAGATCAACCTCGGCAACGTTGCCTTTAGCGAGGATGCCCGCCAGGTCTCGACGAGCGTGTTCCTTACGCCCGAGAACGAGGCGTACGTGAAGGAGCTGCTCGGCGAGGGCTACGAGCTGTTCATCCAGATGATTCCGGCGGATGCAAAGACTGACGCCGCAAAGGCTATCGGTTAGGGGCCGTCATGGTTATCAAGACAATCCTGATTTTCCTTATCGCCCTTTTGGGCTATTCCGAGTGGCTGACGGGCACGAGCTACCTCCAGCGCCCCATTGTGCTCGGACCTCTGGTCGGCCTTGTCATGGGCGACGTGGTAACCGGCACGATTATGGGCGCCACGATGGAGCTTGCTATGGTCGGCGCCATCTCGGTCGGCGCCTATAATCCGCCCGATACGATTTCTGGAACCATCCTGGGCGTATCCCTTGCCATGCAGGCCGGCGCGGACGCTTCGGCGGCACTGACCCTGGGTATTCCCATCGCCACGATCGTTCTGGCACTCGACACGGCCCTGGGTCAGCCGGTCATGCTGCTGCTGGTACACCGTATCGACAAGAACGTCGAGGACGGAGACACCAAGGCCATCACGCGCAACATGCTCATCGCCGGTTACGCGCAGAGCTGGTGCGGCCTGCTGATTATTCCCCTGGCATTCTTCTTTGGCGCCGATGCTGTTGCCAACCTGCTCAACATCATCCCCGATTTCGTTCAGACCGGCATGGATGTCGCCGCCGCCTTCTTGCCCGCACTCGGCTTTGCGATGCTGGCGCAGATGATTATGAACAAAACAGTGGCTCCGTTCTTCTTCGCTGGCTTCTTCCTCGTCGCCTACTTTGGCATTAGCACGACGGGCGTGGCGATCTTTGCCGCGATTATCGTCGTCGCGATGACGGTTTTGGGCGAGAAGAAAAAGGCGGAGCAGCCCGCAGTGGCAACCGAGGATCCTGCGATTGGGAGTGGGTTCGATGAGTTTTAAGTTTGAGTCTTCCTACGACGGGTTGATTACCCGCGCAGATCTTAAGAAACTGTTCTGGCGCTCGATTCCCTATGAGCATTCCTGGAACTACGAGCGTATGGGACACATCGGCTTTATGTGGGCTCTCATGCCGATCCTGCGCAAGCTCTATCCGCAGGATGCGGACTTTAAGGCTGCGCTCAAGCGCCACATGGAGCTCTATAACGTCACGCCGTACATCTCGACGCTCCCCATGTCCATTGCCGCCGCAATGGAGGAGGTCAACGCTACCGAAGATAACTTTGACACGAGCGCGATCTCCAACGTTAAGCTCGCGTTGATGGGCCCGCTTTCCGGCGTGGGCGATGCCTTCTACTGGGGCACGCTGCGCATTTTGGCTACGGGCGTTGGCACCTCGCTGGCGCTGCAGGGTTCTATCCTTGGACCGATTTTGTTCCTGCTGGTGTTCAACGTTCCTCACTACATCATTCGCTATGTGCTGACGTTTGTGGGATATCGCTTTGGCTCGGACATGATCAGCAAGGTCCAGGAGTCGGGCATCATGGACACGATCGTCAAGATGGCCTCCATCATGGGCGCTATGGTGATCGGCGCCATGACCATGGAGATGGTCACGGTGGACATTCCGCTCATGGTTGGCGCGGGCGATGGTGCTCAGACGCTGGCCGAGCTGCTCAACGGAATCTTCCCGGGCTTTGTCACGATGGGGCTGTTTGGAATTGTCTATCTCATGCTCAAGAAGAAGATGAATCCGCTGCTCATCATGCTGGTGATCTTGCTCGTGAGTATCGCCGGTGCGTTCTTTGGAGTGCTTGGTGTTCAGTAGGGCATCCGTCATAATCAAAACAATGTAAGAGGGGGCGTCGCGCACACTGTGCTGCGGCGCCCTTTTGCCGAAAGGTGGACAAGATGGAGTATCCACAGCTTGCCGTTATGAATATCAGCCATCGTTACTTTGACCTGGAGGAGTTCTTCTCCTCGGCGGCGGCTTCGGGCTATACGTGCTGCGAGCTTTGGACAGGCGCGATGCACCTGTATGTCGATTGCCATGGCTATGATTCGCTCGAACAGGTGAGGGAACTTTCGCAGCGGTATGGGGTCCGGATTGTCGGCATTTGCCCCGAGCAGAACAACCCCAAGCCGTGGAATATCGCGGCGCGCGGGGAGGAGTCGCGTGCCCGTACGCTCGCGTACTTTAAGAATGTTGTGGATATCGCGGCGGAACTTGGAGCCGAGCAGGTCATGGTTTCGAGCGGCTGGGCATTTTTGAACGAGCCGATCGAGGACGCGTGGGGTCGCAGCGCCTCGATGCTACGTGCGATTGCCGAGCATGCGGGAGAGCGCGGCGTGCGACTGGTGCTCGAGGCCCTACAGCCGGTTGAGTCGATGATCGTGAACTCGGCGGCCGACACGAAGCGCATGATCGAGGCGGTTGATCATCCGGCACTTAAGGCGTGTCTGGATATGGGCGCCATGGCGGTGGCGGGGGATACCATCGACGATTATTTCGATCTGCTTGGCGATGATGTCGCCCACGTGCATTTTGTCGATGTTGCGGCAGATGGCACGACGCATCTTGCCTGGGGTGACGGCAACCGCGATATGCGCGCCGACCTGGATAGGCTGGTGGCGCATGGCTATCGCGGAGTTGTTTCGGCTGAGACCTATGACGGGCGCTATTTTGCCGACCCCGCAGCTGCCGATGCGCAGGTAATGGCAGAGTATCGTCGTGCGATTGGCGCCTAGGTGGGGTTGGGCCGCGGGCAATCCGCTCCTATGTTTCCAAATGAATACGCTGTGAGTCGCGGGGGACGATTCTCCCCGCAAGCACTCTAGTATGCTAAAGTACCCAGAAGACCGGCGGAGCTATGCCGGTCTTCTGTTCTATACGAAGTACAGCATGAGGAGGCTCACCAGATGACGGCCACACCGTGGGGATTCCGGGACATATTGCCCGAGGAGGCTCAGGCGCGCGAGGAGATTGCGCTTACGGTGAAGGGCTGCTTCAGGGAGCATCATTACCTTCCGGTTGAGACGCCGCTGCTCGAGGACAAGGGTTCGCTCGAGGAGGGCGGCCGCATCGCGGACACGCCGTTCAAGCTTTTCGATGACGACGGCCGTCTGCTGGTGGTCCGTCCCGACAACACGCTGCCCATCGTGCGCTTGGTTTCGACCCGTATGCGCGCGGCCGACTTGCCCCTGCGCCTGCGCTACGAGGCACCGGTGGTTCGTGAGTGCCAGCGCAATGCCGGTGGCTCGCGCCAGTTTACTCAGTTGGGCTTTGAGCTTATCGGTGCGGGCGATACCGCGGGCGATGTCGAGATTGTCTCGCTGGTCGCCGAGGCCGTGCGTAAGCTCGCACTGCCCGATGCGCGCATTATCGCAGGTAGCGTGCGCCCGTTTAAGGAGCTGCTCGCGGCATGTGAGGATCGCGAGCTGGCTGCCGAGGCGCTGCGTTGCGTGCACGCCAACGACTTTGTGGGCCTCGATGCCCGCGTGGCGGAAAGCAACGAGCCCGAGGCTGTGAAGGCTGCCATTAGCGAGCTGCCGCGCCTACATGGCGGGGCCGAGGTGCTCGACCGCGTGGATGCGTTGTTGGCAGCTGCCGGTATCGTCGCGCCGCTCACGCGCGAGCTGCGAGCCCTGGTTGAGGGCCTGGCTCCCGAGGATGCTCAGGTGCTGTCTTTCGACTTCTCCATCATGAATTCCTTCGATTACTACACGGGCCTGGTCTTTAAGGCCTATGCCGGCGGCCTGCCCGATCCGGTGGGCTCGGGCGGTCGCTACGACTCCATCTTTACCGGTGCATTTGGCGACGGCATTGAGGTGCCGGCGGCGGGCTTCGCCTTTTCGCTCGAGCGTCTGGAGGCCGCGCGCACCTCGGCCGAGGACGCCGCTTCCGACGGTGATCACGCCGTGGGCCGTGGCGCCGAGGGCCCGCTGCGCATTGCCGTGCCCAAGGGCTCGCTCAAGGCCGACACCCTCGACGTGCTCGAGGCCGCGGGTCTGGACGTCTCCGAGCTGCGCGATCCCGGTCGTCATCTCATCGTGCGCGGCCGCGACACGCGTGCCGGCGTGGGCGCGGTCGGCGATATCGAGTTTGTCATCGTGCGACCCAGTGACGCGCCCGCCTTTGTGGGCTGCGGCGGCGCCGACTGCGGCATCTGCGGCTGGGACTCGCTTATCGAGGCCGACCTCAACCTGCTGCAGCTGGTCGATCTGGGCTATGGCCTGTGCACCTTTATCGAGGCGGAGCCCGCATGGCGCGCCGGTCAGGCCGAGCGCAACTATGCCCGCCGCGGGTCGCTTCGCGTGGCAACCAAGTACCCGCGCATCGCGAGTGCCTGGTATGCCGAGCGCGGCGTGAATGCCGACATCGTTTCGCTGCACGGCAATATTGAGCTGGGGCCCATCGTTGGCATGACCGACCGCATCGTGGACATTACCGCCACGGGTGCCACCCTGCGCGACAACGACCTGGTCATCACCGGCCGCATCATGGACTGCACGGCCCGCTTCTTCGTCAACCCAGGTGCCGCGCGCCTGGATCCGCGCGTTCGCAATCTGGCCGATCGCTTGGCGGTGGCCGTGAAGGACAAGCATTTTGAGCCCGTCGCGGGCTCGGCACAATAGCGCGAGCGCGCATGGGCGCCCCCATATCCGGGCTGCGGACCGATTGGCGCCGCTGCCCGGCATCTCGTTTTTCGAACGCAACCTCGACCGATAGGGGATACCGATATGAAGACCATCAAGCTTGCTCCCGGTGAGCGCCTCGTTACCAACCAGCTCAACCGCAAGGGCGTGCTGCCGCAAAACATCGTCGACGCCGCCCGCGATATCGTGGCCAACGTGCGTGCCAACGGCGATGCCGCGGTGCGCGATTACTGTCAGCGTTTTGACGGTGTTGAGCTGCAGAGCTTCCGCCTGCCACAAGAGCAAATCGATGCCGCGCTCGAGGGCCTCGACCCGGCCTTTGTCGCCGCGCTCGAAAAGGCTGCGCGCCAAATTCGCGAGTTCCACCAGCGCGAGGTCGAGCAGAGCTGGTTTACCACGCGCCCGGATGGCACGATGCTCGGCGTTAAGGTGACCCCGCTCGCTGCGGCCGGCATCTACGTGCCGGGCGGTCGCGCGCAGTACCCCTCCACCGTGCTCATGAACGCCATTCCCGCCAAGGTGGCCGGCGTCAAGCGCGTGGTCATGGTAACCCCGCCGCAAAAGGATGGACTGATTAGCCCGTATACGCTCGCTGCCGCCAAGCTCGGCGGCGTGGACGAGATCTATATGGTGGGCGGCGCCCAGGCCGTGGCCGCGCTGGCGTACGGTACCGAGACCATTCCGCGTGTCGACAAGATTACCGGCCCGGGTAACGCCTTTGTCGCTGCGGCCAAGCAGATTGTTTCGGGCGATGTGGGCATCGACATGGTCGCCGGCCCGTCCGAGGTCTGCGTGCTGGCCGATGCCACGGCCAAGCCCATGGTGGTCGCGGCAGACCTGATGGCCCAGGCCGAGCACGATCCGCTGGCAGCCTGCTATCTGGTGACTTGCGACGAGCAGTTTGCGCGCGAGGTCGAGGCAGGTATCGACATTCTGGTGGCGCAGTCCCCACGCGCCGAGATCACGCGCGCCTCGCTCGATAACGAGGGCACCATCGTGGTGGCCGCCGACATGGCTGCCGCCGTCGAGGCCGTGAACACCGTGGCGCCCGAGCACCTTGAGCTGCACTGCAAGGACGCGATGGGCCTGCTCGGCGGCATTCGCAACGCCGGCGCCATCTTTGTGGGCGCTTGGAGCTCCGAGCCGCTCGGCGATTATGTTGCCGGCCCCAACCACACGCTGCCGACCGGCGGTACGGCCATGTTCTCCAACCCGCTTTCGGTCGAAGAGTTCGTTAAGCGCTCGAGTGTCATTTGCTATACGCCCGAGGGCCTGCTCTCCGACGCTCCCGCCACACAGCGTCTAGCCGAGGCCGAGGGGCTGTGGGCACACGCGCTTTCGGCCGCACTGCGCCGCCGCGTGCTGGAGCAGGGCGAGGATGCCGTGAGTGCCGCGTCGCTGGCTGCGGCCGACCTGACTAAGGTTGCCTGGCCGGGCGACGCCGTGGCGACGGTTGCCGAGGGCGTGGACCTGGCGGCTGCAGGCGCAGATGGCGCTGGCGCAACCGGCGGGGAGGCCTAATATGGCCGAACTCACGCCTCGCATGAAGGAGCTCGTCCAGCCCTACTTGGCCGGTATCGAGCCCTACGATCCCAACTTTACGCCTACGCGCATCAACCTTTCGGCCAACGAGAACACCTATCCCGTGCCGGCCGGCGTGCGCGAGGCAGTCGACGCGGCCCTGGCTGCCACGCCGCTCAACCGCTATCCCGATCCCATGTCGAACGACCTGCGCGACGAGCTTGCTGCCTGGCATGGCGTGACGCGCGAGAACATCTGCGTGGGAAACGGCGGCGACGAGCTGCTCTATAACTATCTGCTGGCGTTTGGCGGCGCAGGGAGGGCCCTGCTCATCTGCCCGCCGTGCTTTAGCGAGTATGCGTTCTTTGCGTCGCTCTGCCAGACCGAGGTGCGCGACGTGTGGCGCGACCCCGCGACCTTTGAGCTCGACCAAGCGGCTGTGCTCGCAGCGGCGCCCGAGTGCAACCTGGCAATCGTGACCTCGCCCAATAACCCCACGGGCGATGTGGCGCCGCTCGACTTTGTCGCGGCGCTGTGCGATGCGTGTCCTGGCATGGTCATGGTCGACGAGGCCTACGTTGAGTTTGCCGACGATTCGTTTGGCGCGGCCACCACGGCGCAGGGGCTTATCGCCGAGCATCCCAACCTGGTGATTTTGCATACGCTGTCCAAGGCGTTTGGCGCCGCCGGCACGCGTCTGGGTTATGTGATCGCGGCACCCGAGGTCATCGACGTGTTCGCGGCGATTCGCCAGATCTATTCGGTCAACGTGCTGAGCCAGGCAGCCGCGCTTGCCTGCGTGCGTGCCCGGGATACGTATGCGCCCGTGGTGGCACAGGTTGCATTCGAGCGCGAACGTGAGCTGTGCGCCCTGCGCGCAATGGCTGCCGAGGGCCTGCCCGTGGAGGCATGGCCGAGCGCGGCGAACTTTGTGCTCGTACGCACGCCGCATGCCACGCGCGTGCGCGAGCGTCTGCGCGACGAGTATTCGATTTTGGTGCGCGACTTTAGCTACGCGCCGGGGCTCGCGGACTGTCTGCGCATTACTGTGGGTACGCCGCAGGAAAACGATGAGGTGCTGGCCGCGTTTGCCGCGCTGGTGAAGGAGGAGATGTAGATGGGCCGTTATGCCGAGGTAACCCGTAAGACGGGGGAGACCGATATCGTCGTCAAGCTCGACCTGGATGGAACCGGTACGTGCGATATCTCGACCGGCGTGCCGTTTTTCGACCACATGCTCAACGCCTTTGGCCGCCATGGTTTGTTTGATTTGACGGTGCGCGCAGTGGGCGACGTGGAAGTCGACGCGCACCACACCGTCGAGGACACGGGTATTGTGCTGGGCGAGGCGTTCTGCCAGGCGCTGGGTGACAAGGCGGGCATTACGCGCTTTGCCGATGCGGCGATCGCCATGGACGAGACGCTCGTGATGGCCGCCGTTGACATTTCGGGTCGCGGGCAGGCCTACTGCGAGCTGCCCGTGCCGACTGAGCGCGTGGGCAGCTTCGATACCGAGCTGGCCGTCGAGTTCTTCTATGCCTTTGCGCGCGATGCCAAGCTCACGCTGCACGTGCGTGAGCTGGCGGGCGGCAACTCGCATCACATTATCGAGGCCGCCTTTAAGGCCGTGGGCCGCACGATGCGCCACGCCTGCGAGCTGGACCCTCGCGTGCAAGGCATCCCCAGCACCAAGGGCTCGCTGTAACCTGCCAAAAAGGGACAGGTTTATTTTGGCAGGTTTTATCTGCGGAAATGCTGTCTCATGCGGTGGGTAAACGTTTTACCGACCAAAATAAACCTGTCCCTTTTTGGCAGGTTTTGAATGGGAAAAGGGAGGGTCGCGTGGGCGAACCGAAGATCGTGGTGGTCGACTACCACAAGGGCAACTTGTCGAGCGTCGTGCGCGGGCTTGCGCGCGCCGGTGCCGCCGCCTGCACGTCGGACGACCCGGAGCAGATCCGCCGCGCCGACGGCCTGGTCATCCCGGGCGTGGGCGCGTTCTATGACGCGATCGCCTTTATGCGCCAGAGCGGCGAGGAGGCGGCCGTGCTCGATGCCGTCGCCGCCGGAACTCCGCTGCTCGGCATCTGCCTGGGCCTTCAGCTCTTTTTTGAGCACGGCAACGAGGGCGTGCCTGCGGACGAGGGCATGGCTGCAGACGGCAGCACCCCCGAGCAGGCTGGCGGTCCCTGGGTCAATGGCCTGGGCATCATGCGCGGTTCGTGTAAGCGCTTGGAGTCGAGCCGCCTGAAGGTGCCGCACGTGGGCTGGGATCAGGTGCACATGACGCCCGCCGGCGCGGCCGATCCGTTGCTCGCCGGTTTTGCCGAGGGCGCCAACATGTACTTCACCCACAGCTACGCGGTGGCCGACGACGCCGATGCCGCTGATGTTTTGGCGCGCACGCACTACACGCGGAGCTTCCCGTGCATCGCGCGTCATGGCAACGTGTGGGGCTGTCAATTCCATCCCGAGAAATCCTCCGCGCTGGGTCAGCGCATTCTTAAGAACTTCGTTAACATTGTCGAGGAGGTTGGCAGATGATCCTGTTTCCCGCAATCGATTTGATCGGTGGCAAGGTCGTGCGCCTGGAGCGCGGCGACCGCAGCCGTTGCAAGGTATATTCCGACGATCCCGTGGCCGTTGCCCGCTCCTTTGCCGAGCAGGGCGCGAGCTGGGTACACGTCGTCGACCTGTCCGCTGCCTTTGGCGAGGACGAGGAAGCGTGCGCTGCCAACTCGGCGGCGATCGAGGCCATCTGCGGCGTCGACGGTCTGTCCGTGGACGTGGGCGGCGGCGTTCGCTCGCTTGCGCGCATCGACGAGCTGGCCGGCTACGGCGCGCGTCGCATCGCACTGGGCACGGTGCTCGTGACCGAGCCGGGCTTTGCCGAGGTTGCGGCCCGCGGCTTTGGCGAGCTGCTGGTGGCGGACATCGCTGCGCGCGATGACCAGGTCAAGGTGAACGGCTGGCGCGATGGCGCGGGCGTGGCACTCGACGATGCCGTGGCGCAGCTTTCCGAGCTGGGCTTTAAGCATCTGGTATACACCGACATCGCGCGCGACGGCATGCAGACGGGCATCGATGTGGCGGCATATCGCCATGTGGCCGAGGTCGCGGGCTTTCCCGTCGTGGCCTCGGGCGGTATCTCGACGCTCGACGATATCCGCGCACTGGCCGCGGTGGGCGAGGATGCTATCGAGGGTGCCATTACCGGTCGTGCACTCTACGAGGGCAATTTTACGCTGGCCCAGGCGCTGGCAGCCGCTCGAGGGGAGGAGTAGCCCATGCTTACCAAACGCGTCATTCCCTGCCTGGACGTTAAGGACGGCCGCGTGGTCAAGGGCGTCAACTTTGTGAGCCTGCGCGATGCGGGCGACCCGGTGGAGCTGGCGCGCGCCTACGACCGCGAGGGTGCAGACGAGGTCGTCTTCCTGGACATTACCGCGACGAGCGACAACCGCGCGACGACCATCGAGATGGCGGCGCACGCGGCCGAGGAGCTCGCTATTCCCTATACCGTGGGCGGCGGTTTCCGCGACTTGGCGGGCATGCGAACCATGGTTGCCGCCGGTGCCGACAAGGTGTCGCTTAACTCTGCCGCCGTGCGCGATCCGTCGTTGATCAGCCAGGCTGCCGCGGCGTTTGGCAGCCAGGCCGTGGTCGTGGCGATTGATGCCAAGCGCGTGGGCCTGCCCGGTGAGCCGGGCGCCGACAAGTGGGAAGTCTTCACGGCGGGCGGTCGCAACGCCACGGGTATCGATGCGGTGGCGTGGGCCGAGGAAGCGGCTCGTCGCGGCGCCGGTGAGATCTTGCTCA
>ERZ1034913.411-NODE-411-length-35999-cov-9.453177_pt1 | contig 35999 bp, 19 predicted proteins | sample MGYA00520697_ERZ1034913 | MGnify/ENA primary metagenome ERZ1034913 (study PRJEB33766, sample SAMN09781786) | gut metagenome | biome: gut microbiome | host: Homo sapiens | place: Madagascar | study: EMG produced TPA metagenomics assembly of the PRJNA485056 data set...
CAGCCACACGACCGCGCGGGCGAGCGCATCATCGAAACGCTGCAGGTTCGCCAGGGCGAACGAGAGCGAATCGGCGTCGAAACGCAGCTTCGTGTACGTCAGATCATCGTCGTTCACCAGGATGAACGCGGGGCGCTTCTTGCCGGCCGCAGCGGCGACCACGGTGGATTCGCCGTCCACGTCAAGCTCGAAGCGGTCGGTGCGCACGATCTTGCCGGTGGCCGGATCCTCGTCGTAGAAGCCGACCGCGAGGCGATGCGGGCGCAACACCGGGTGCTCGGCGGGGGCGGTCTGGTTGAGCGTGAGCGAGGCGATGGTGCCGTCCGCGTTCTCCTCGACCTCGGTGGCGATCGTGTTGATGCCGGACTCCTCCAGCCACTTGGCGCTCCACGCCTTGAGATCGCGGCCGGACGCCTTCTCCAGCTCGTGCAGCAGGTCGGCGAGCGTGGCGTTGGAGTATGCGTACTTGTTGAGGTACTGGTTGATGCCCTGGAAGAACTTCTCGCGGCCGACGTAGTACACGAGCTGCTTGAGCACGGAGGCGCCCTTCGCGTAGGTGATGCCGTCGAAGTTGACGTACGTGTCGTTGAGGTCGTTGATCGGGGCGACGATCGGGTGCGTGGTGCTCAGCTGGTCCTGGTTCAGCGCCCAGCTCTTCTCGCCGGAGCAGAACGTGGCCCAGGCGTCATGCCATTCGGTGGCCTCGGCAGTGGCGAGCGTGGAGGTGAACTCGGCGAAGGACTCGTTGAGCCACAGGTCGTTCCACCATTTCATCGTCACGTAGTCGCCGAACCACATGTGGGCGAGCTCGTGCAGCACGGTCACCACACGGCGCTCGGAGAGCGCATCGGTGACCTTCGACTCGAACACGTACTGGTCGCGGATCGTGACCATGCCGATGTTCTCCATCGCGCCCGCGTTGTACTCGGGCACGTAGATCTGGTCGAACTTGGCGTACGGGTAGGGCACACCCCACGTCTTGGCGTAGAACGCGAAGCCCTTCTTAGTGATGTCGAACAGGTAGTCGACGTCCTTGGCGAACGCGGGAGCGAGCGCCTGGCGGCAGTACTGGGCCATAGGCACGGTGCGGCCGTCCTCGTTGAGGTAGGTGGTGTGCCATTCGGCGTACGGACCGGCGCAGATGGCGGTCAGGTACGAGCTCATGATAGGCGTGGTCTCGAACGTCCAGCTGCGGGCGGATTCGGGCTCGTGGTCGCCGAGCACCCCGTCTGCGGTGATGACGTCGTCGACGTCCTCCTTGGACTTGACCGGCATGTTCGACGTGACGATCCACGACTTCGGCGCGAGCACGGTGAAGTCGAACGTGGCCTTCAGGTCGGGCTGGTCGAACACCGCGTACACGCGGCGCGCGTCCGGCACCTCGAACTGGGAGTACAGGTAGATGTTGCCGTCGGACGGGTCCACGCTGCGGTGCAGGCCCTCGCCGGTGTTGGAGTACACGCAGTCGGCCTTGACGGTGACCTCGTTGCGGCGGCGCAGGCCGGTGAGCGCGATGCGGTTGTCCTCGAACACCTGCGCGGGGTCGAGCGCCTCGTCGTTCAGGATGATCTCGGTCACGTTGTCGGCGATCAGGTCGAGGAACGTCTCGCTGCCCGGCTCGGCGCCGAAGCAGATCGTCGTGGTCGAGCCGAACGTGCGCGCGTCCCGGGTCAGATCAAGCTGGACATGGTAGCTGATGGGGGCGGAGACGATGGACTTGCGTTCCTCGGCTTCCACGCGGGTAAGGTTTGCACCTGGCATATTTTCTAACTCCTTCTGATATGTCTTCCCGAAAGAAGCCGGGACCGTCACGACAGAAAAAGGAACAAGGAACCGTTCACGCGATTCCCTACTCCTCGCTGAGACGTTGACGTTCAGGCTTGCTTCTGGACGTATGCCGGCGTCACTTGCGTGAGCCGAAGCGGTTTACTTGCTGGGTTCTTCGATGATGTCCTGGGCGATGTCGGCGACGACCGGAACGATCATCGGCTTGCGGTGCAGCTGTCGGGCGATCCATCCGCCGAGCGTACGGCGCATGATCTGCTGCAGTCTGTGCGTGTCCTTCGTCCCCTGCATCATCGCGTCCTGCAGCTGCTCGACGATCTGATGGCGGATCTTGTCGAACTCGCTTTCGTCTTCGGCGACAGCGTTGAGGAAGATCTTCGGGCCGGTGACGACTTCGGAGGCCTCGGTATCGACCACGACGAAGCTGGACACGAAGCCTTCGGTGCCGAGGATGCGGCGCTTCTCAAGCTCCTCGTCGGTGATCTCGCCGACCGAATCGCCGTCCACGTACACGTAGCCGCACGGCACGGAGCCGACGACCGCGGCCTGACCGTGGTACAGGTCGACGACGTCGCCATCTTCCGCCAGCACCACGTTCTTCGGATCGACGCCGGTCTTGACGGCGATCAGGCCGTTGGCGACCAAGTGGCGGTTCTCGCCGTGGATGGGCATCGCGCACTTGGGCTTGACGATGTTGTACATGTACAGCAGCTCGCCCTCGTTGCAGTGACCGGACACGTGCACGGCCGCGTTGTCGCGGTTGACGACGCGCGCGCCGAGCTGCACGAGCTTGTTGATGACCTTGTACACGCCGTGCTCGTTGCCCGGAATCAGGGAGCTGGCGAGTATCACCGTGTCGAACTCGTTGATGGTGATGTCGCGGTGGTTGCCGTCGGCGATGCGTCCGAGGGCGGCCATCGGCTCACCCTGCGAACCGGTGCACATGAAGACGAGCTTGTCGTCCTGCACGTCGTGCGCCTTCTTGAGGTCGATGACGGTGCCTTCGGGGATGTGCAGGTAGCCGAGGTCGGCGGCGATGGACATGTTGCGCACCATCGAACGGCCGACGAACACGACCTTGCGGCCGTACTTGTGGGCGGCGTCCACCACCTGCTGCACACGGTGCACGTGGGAGGAGAAGCTGGCGACGATGATTTTGCGGGTGGCCTGGGCGAACGCTTGGTCAAGGGCCGGGCCGATGGAGGTCTCGGGCTTGACGAAGCCGGGCACCTCGGCGTTGGTGGAGTCCATCATCAGCAGGTCCACGCCCTTTTCGCCGATCTTGCCGAATTCGACGAGGTCGGTGATGCGGTGGTCGAGCGGCAGCTGGTCGAGCTTGATATCGCCCGTGTCGATCAGGGAGCCGGCCGGGGTCTTGACATAGACGGCCAGGGCGTCCGGGATGGAGTGGGTGACGTTGACGAATTCGAGGTCGAAGGGACCCACCTTGAGCTTCTCACGGCCGGCAACCTCAACCTTGGTGGGGTTCTGGTGGTGTTCCTTGCACTTGGCGTCCACGAAGGCGAGGGTCAGCTTGGAGCCGATCAGCGGGATGTCCGGGCGCAGCTTGAGCAGGTAGGGCACGCCGCCGATATGGTCCTCATGGCCATGAGTGAGCACGAGCGCGTCGACCTTGTCGAGACGGTTCTTGATGTAGCTGAAATCGGGAAGAATCAGGTCGACGCCCGGCTGCTCCTCTTCGGGGAAGAGCACGCCGCAGTCGATGAGCAGCAGGTGACCGTTGTATTCGATTACGTTCATGTTGCGGCCGATTTCGCCCAGACCGCCGAGCGGCGTGATGCGCATCGAACCCTTGCGGTACTTCGGCGGGGCGATCAGGACGTCGTCCTGCTGGGGAGCGGTGGCCTGGCCCTTGAACGAGCCGGCGTTGCTGGTGTTGCGATTCGCGGATCCGCGGCGGCGCGACGCGCCACCGGAACGGGACCTGCGGGAATTGTTCTTCTTTTGTTGTTCTTGTGCCATTCTCTATTGGTTTTCTGTTTCTTTGTTTCCGTCTGTGTCACGGAAACGACGTTATCTGCAACCGCTCGCCCGTGTCCGCCGAGGCCGTTCGCATCCGCGACCGGGACGGCCGTTCCCGGAGTCGGACGATGCCGTAATCCGGGTGCATCCCGAGCGAGGCCGGTGTGGCCCGGTCAGAGCAGTCCCGCTGCTTTCATGCCCTCTTCGGCCTTGGCCAGTTGATCGGCGTCCGGGCCGATGTTCGGCAGGCGCATGGCCGTGGAGGAAAGATAGCCCTTGATTCTCAGCGAGGCCTTGGCCATGACGGCCTGGTAGCCGTCGCCGTTGAGCGCGTGGACGAGCGGGGCGAGCTGGTTGGCGAGGCGCTGCGCCTGATGGATGTCGCCGCGGTCGAACGCCTCGACCAGCTGGCGCATCGGCGAGGAGGCGACGTGCGCGATCACCGAGATGATGCCCACGGCGCCGATCGACAGGAACGGCAGGAACAGGCCATCATCACCCGAATACCAGGCGAGGCCGGTGCGCTGCTGCTTTTCGACGGCGGCGGCGAGGTCGCCGGTCGCGTCCTTGACGGCTTTGACATGCTCAAGCTCGGCAAGGCGGTCATATGTTTCGACGCGGACTTTCAGCCCGGTACGGCCGGGCACGTCATATACGATGATCGGCCTCTCGGCCACGGAATCGACGGCCTTGTAATGGCCGACCACGCCGTCCTGGCTGGGGCGCGAGTAGTACGGCATAACCACGAGCACCGCGTCGGCTCCCGCCTCCTGCGTCTGCTCGACCATGCGCACGGTGTGCGCGGTATCGTTCGAGCCGGCACCGGAGATCACCGGGACATCCACGACTTCCTTGACGGCCCTCACCAGCTCGACCTTCTCCTCCATGTGGGTCACGGGGGATTCGCCGGTCGTGCCGTTCACCACCAACCCGTCGGCGCCGTCGGCGACCAATTGCTTCGCCAGAGACTGCGCGGCCTCGAAATCAACCGTCCCATCTGCTTTCATGGGGGTGACCATTGCGGGGAGGATGCGTCCGAACGGAGCCGGGTTGAGAAGATGCATAGTACCGTCACTCATATCTCTTTACCGTACTTGGCAGCAAGGACGCATCGCCGTCACCCGTACATAATATGAACGCGTCCCGGACCTCCTTCATCCCACCAAAGTCCCATCCAGACCCCACCAAACGGGACTATCGCCGGATGGGGGTGCCAGGCCAACGCTTTACAGGTCGAGGAACTTGTCGAGGCCGACGGTCAGGCCGGCATGACCGCCGTCGGCGACCTTGCGCACGGCGAGCAGCACGCCAGGCATGAAGCTGATGCGGTCGAAGCTGTCGGCGCGGATGGTCAGCTGCTCGCCCGCATTGCCGAGCAATACCTCCTCATGCGCGTTGAGCCCGCGCAGACGCACGGCATGCACGTGCACGCCGTCGACGACCTGCCCGCGAGAGCCGCCATCCGTCTCGGTGGCGTCCGGCATGGCACCGAGGCCGGCCGCCTTGCGCGCATCCGCGATGGCGCGGGCGGTGTGGATAGCGGTTCCGGAGGGCGCATCCACCTTGGTGGGATGATGCAGCTCGATGACCTCCGCGGACTCGAAGTACGGCGCGGCGACCTTGGCGAAATAATCGGCCAGCACGGCGGAAATCGCGAAGTTGGGCGCGATGAACACGGCCTGATCGCCACGGGGAGCCTCGGCGAGCGCCGCCGTGACCTTGGCGAGTCTCTCATCGGTCCAACCGGTGGTGCCGACCACCACATCGACCCCCCGCTTCACAAGCGCGAGCACATTGTCGAGCGAAACGGACGGCACGGTGAACTCCACCACGACATCGGTGTTCTCCGGCGTGATCCGCATCAGGTCATCACCCGCGTCAAGTGCGAAGGCGAGCTGCATGTCCTGCGCGCCATTCACCGCATCCACCACATGAGATCCCATGCGCCCTTTGGCGCCGACCACTGAAACCCTGACCATCACACGACCTTTCCGAGCGAAACCGTCCGTAACTTTTCCAAAATTCCCTACCAATATATAGGCATGCCGGCCCATGGTCCGGCCACCTGTCCGCAAGCTGGGTCACATCCCGGCTCCGACCGGTTCGGCGCACCATTCCACAACGCACTGATACGGCTTCATAAATTTTGGCTCTGTTAGACCAAGGTTGACTTTTTGCCTTACAGTGTGGTTACTGGGTAGCTACAATGGTGGTAGGTATGAGAACGGGCAAGGTGGCGCGTATAGCCGATAGGGTCAGGAAGGAACTTGGCGAACTGACGCCACAGGAGCGCGATCTCGCCATCAACCGCGTGAACACGCTGCATGCGCGATTGGAGGCTTTCATGTTCGGCTTCCACGGCGTGTCAACGAAATACCTGCAAGCCTATCTGGACTGGTTCCAATGGCTCGTCGCGTTCACCGACAGATTCGGCGAAACCGACGATGATGGGCTGCTCGCCCGCCAGCTCGGCAAAGGCCTGTATCGCATCCGCCGCCGTGACTGCCAGCGCATGACACCACCGTACATGGATTATTGGCAGAAAGCCGCATGACATCGTGCATACGATGTACAGTCGGAACAACCGACAAGCATAGGAGGCGCATATGGCGAGCATACCCACCACGACCATGAGGATAGACCCGCAGCTCAAGGAGGAATCCAGCCGCGTGCTCGAAGACCTCGGGCTCACCCTCTCCGGCGCGGTCACGATCTTCCTGAAGGCCGTCGTCAGGGAACAGGGACTCCCGTTCGAGGTCAAGAAGGAAACGTCGAATGGCAGATAAGGTCATCCGCATCAAAGACCTCCGTCCTCAAGACGTGCGAGGATTCCGAGGTGACACCGTGAGTGCAGATGGGCTCGTGGACTGGTATGCGCCTCATGTGGCCCAATGATCGAAACGAGCGAAACCTTCGACCTCGCTGTGGTTCTGGAACACCGAGGTCGGCTGGGCCACGGTGCATCCGCTGTTGGAGGCGAACGGCTGGGAATACGTGCAACTGGTCACTTGGGACAAGGGGCTGTCGCATATCGCAGGCAACGTGAACGGCAACACCATTCGACAATTCCCCGTGGTCATCGAGGTCTCCGCCCTGCACCGTCGCAGGCTGACGCTTCCCACAAAGGATGACGGAGTTCTCGGAGTGCGGCAATGGCTACGTGCCGAATGGAACCATGCCAACGGACCGACCACCGGCTCGACGCGACGATACAGGCGCAGATCCTCGACCTGCTGATGCCGCTGAAGGACGAATACGGGCTTTCCGTGCTGTTCATCACCCATGATTTCGGCGTGGTCGCGCAGATCGCCGACAAGGTGGCGGCCATGTATGCCGGGCGTCTGCTGGAAACCGGCGACGTGTATGACGTGTTCGACCATCCAGCGCACCCGTACACGGCCGGGCTGCTCAAGACCCGACCGGTCATCGGACGGCGTGTCAAGCGGCTGTATTCGTTGCACGACCAGTTCCCCGACCCGGCCGTTTTCGGGCGAGGAACCAGCCGAGCAGGGCGAGCGGCACCGCGCACAGGGTGACGATCCACGGAATCATCATGCTCATGTGCGGACTGGATGCGTCCAGCACGGCACCGGCGATGGTCGATCCGAACGAGGTGCCGACCGAGCCTGCGGTGGTCACCCACGACAGTCCTTCGGTGAGCGAGCGCGCGGGCACGATGTCCTTGACGATCAGGTTGCCGGTAGCGAACAGCGGGGAGACGCACAGGCCGGTCAGGATCTCCATGACGCCGAGGATCAGGAAATTGCCCATCACCATGCGGAACACCACATAGCCGACGGTGAGCAGTGTCAGGAACATGACCATATGCCGCCAGTGCGAGCCTTTCATCTCCCGGGAACCGAAGATGACCGCCCCGATGCAGGAGCCGACCGCGAACATGGCGAGCTGCAGGCCAAGGAACCGCTCCGCGCCGGCGGCCTTCATCGTGGCCGTCATGGACACGTCGAATGCGGTGAAGCTCATGTTGAACACCACAAACACGACCAGCAGCGGCAGAATGCCCCGGTACGTCAGTACATTGCGCGGCTTGGCGGAATAGGGCCGGTGCAGACGACGCAGCCGGAAATTGTTGTCTTCGGGGGAGGGCGTCGGCGCGGCATGGTCTCCGGTCGTCTGGAGTGCGGGAGCCGGCTGACCGGTGACGGTGTTCGACTGCGCGTCCGGTATTTCGGCGGCGACGACGTCAATCGGCTCCAACACGGGCGGGACGGTGTTCTTCAGCGAGAAGAACACCGCTCCCCCGATGCCGCAGGCCAGCGTGGGCACGAACAACTGCGACACCGGGTGCACCGAGGTGGCGAGGAACGCCGCCAGAATCGGGCCGAAGATGAATACGATCTCATCGATGGCCGCTTCCAGCGCGTACGCGGTGTTGAGCAGCGACTCGTGTTGCGAACCGCGCAGCGCATACGCCCAGCGGGTGCGCACGAGGGCGCCGAACGAGAACTGGGTCAGCCCCATGCATATGGCCAGCGCGAACAGCACCGGGATGGGCACTCGGGCGAGCGCCGCCAGTGCGAACGCAAGCATCGCCACTATCTGCACGCCAAGCGCCACCGGTCCGACGCGCCGCTGCCCGAACCGGTCGAACAGGCGCGCGTAGAACGGCGTGACCGCGGCGACGGCGAGGATGTACATGGCGCTCATCGACCCGGCGACCGTCCAGTTGTCGTACATGTGGTTGAGCGCGAGCACGATGCCCAGCGACATCATCGAGATCGGCAATCGGGCCACCGCTCCGGAGATGCAGAACGCCTTGGCGCCGGGAATGCGGAACAGTTGCGCGTACGGCGACTGCGACGCGACGGATCGGCTCTGCTGTTGAGCCCCGCTCATCGAGTGCTCTCCGGGGTTCCGGCGTAGATGAAGATGTCGTCCATGTCTGCGCCATCCTCGGGATGGTCCGCCGCGTATCGGGCGGCGATGCATCTCAGCCCCTTGTGGTCGTAGAAGCTCACGTCGCAACTGGAGTCGGTGTGCAGGTAGAACCGGGCGACCTGGCAATTCGCGAAATAGTCCATCGCCTGCCGCCAGAGCGAACCGCCGACGCCGTGTCCGCGAGCGCTTTTCGCGACGAGGAACAGCTCGATCTCGCCGCGCGCGATGTCGTTGATGTCGATTTCGCGTTCCATGCGCAGTTCCATCTCATGCCACTGCTCGGTCTCGGACAGGGTTTTCGCGCCGAGTGTCGACCGGTTCAGTTCGCCGTTGATCGCGGCGAGTTCCTGCTTGGCTTGCGGGAAGGCCAATGGCTCGCCGGCGACGCGCGACAGTGTGACGCCCATGAAGCGGCCGTCGAGTTCGGCGACGATGGCGCGGGTGGTCGGTTCGAGGTAGTGCAGCACGAAGTGCCGGGATATCTGCATGGACACCGGCGTGCCGGCGGCCGCGCTGCACTGACCCCATGTGCGGTCGAACTCCCGGACGATGTCGTCCAGATCATTCCAATGCATGGGCCGGTAGGTCACCGATTGCGATGGTTTCATCTCCTCGGCGGGCACTGTTGCCGTTGCCGGCGTAGATGCGATTGCGGTGCCCGGCACCTCCTCCGGCGTGACGTCAGGCACGACGTCAGACATGACGCCACGCTGTGGGTCCGTCCCGATCGGCGTGCTCTCCGAGAGGGTGCTCTCGTCATCGGCGGATGGCGTGGCATTGGTGATGGTGGCATTCATGACGGTGTTGTCGTGCGCAACCATGGTTCTGCTCCTTTGTGGTTGTTGCGTCCGGCACGTGTGCCCGCCCACACGGTGCGCCAAGGGTCGCGGCATCCCTCCCGGCATGACGGCTGCGGCGCGTTCCATCCGCAGCGTGTGCCGCCCCCTTGGCGGTCACCTAGTCATTGTCGGATCCTTCGGGAATGCCGGAGCTCAACTCGGCTAGGATCTCTTGTTCGGTTTTCGCGCGGGCGTGCAGCTCGCGCGCGCCTTCATCAGGCTCACTCAGATAGTAGAGGGTGGCGTCGATTCTGTCCAGTGGCACGTGCTCGATGTACGACAGCAGCAGCCGATACCAGTCGAGCTGCACGAGCTTGTGTTCGATGTCCTGCGGCTTGCGTGGCTTGCGCCCGGTCTTCCAGTCGACGATGGTGTATTGCTTCGTCGGATCGTTCGCGTCCAGTCCGCCGTGGAACACCGCATCGAGTTTGCCGTTGACGATGACGTCACCGAGCTGGGGAATCGACACGACGATCTGGCGTTCCGCCCACGCCGGGCGACGCTCCGACCACGTCGATTCGGCGAGTCGACGCTGCCATACGGTGAGCTGTCGTTCCTTCGCCGTCAGTGTGTCGGATCTCGTTTCCAGTTCGGACAGATCGTGCAGCAGGGATTCGCGGGTCACCGGCTCGCGGCAGGTGCCGGCCGTACCGGTTTCGATGCTGCTGGAATCGTATGCGCCGATGCCGTCTGCATCTATTGATTGGCCGTCGCCGTAGGCGTTGATGAATTGTTCCGCCCATGCGTGGAACAGGGTGCCCGCCTCAGCGGCGGGGGATGCGACGCGCGGGATGGGCCGGATCAGGCCACGCCAATAGCCGCGTTCCTCGCGCTGGGTCATATGTCCCGCCCTCGCCTGCAACGCGGTGACGTTCTGCCGTCCGTGCTCCAGCAGGTGCTCCGCCTGACGGCGGACATAGCGGTCGATCTCGCGCTCGCCTCGGCCGAAGGACCATGGCATCAGATCGGGGTCTTCAACGAGCATTCGGGCGCGTGCCAGCAGGGAGTCCGGATCGTCGGTCACAAGCCCGGAATCGCCGGACAGCCCGCCGGTGAGCTTCGACAGGGTTTCCTCGGACAACTTGGCCGGCCATGTCGGGTCGCCGGCCTGTTCGCGTTCCTCCAATGGGGCGTTCCATGCCTCTTCGACGACATCCCGCTCATATTCGGTGGCGTGGTCGCCGACGAAGAACCCCTGCGGCCTGTCCACACCCAGCTGGTCCAGCGACGGGTGTGCAGACGCACCTGATGCCGCACCGGCCACCGCCAAGTCAGGGCTACTGTCTGCAATGGCATCCGCATTCTCGGAGTATCCCGCGCTCCCGCTCTTGCACGCGGATACCAGACCGCTCTCATGGCATAGCGAGTCCTGCATCTCCGTCCAGAATACCGACGGCTTCGAGGCGCTCGGTCTTTTGCCGGGACGGTTCAGGTACTGGCTCGGGTCTCGATCCAGAATCGAATACTGGCTGTAGGTGAGCAGCGCGTCTTTCTTGGCCCGGGTCAGCGCCACATATGCGAGTCGCCGTTCGTCAGCCAGCAGACGTCGGCCATATTCCTCTTCCTGGGTGAGATACCAGCTGGACGGGTCGGCGACATCCATATCGTCTCCGATGTCCTTGCTGCGCAGGTCTCCGTAAAACTCGTCGTCGATGACTTCGACATCGTCCAGGGCACGCAGCGTTTCGACCGGGGCGTCATCCGGATTCGCGTCGTGCGGAAAACGTGGCAGGATACCGGCGTCGACGCGCACGGGCGCAGGTACCGCGGCCGGGTCGTCCGCCCATGAACGAACCGTCGCCTTGTATTCCGGGGGAGTCCACGATTCGCCGGCACCACCGCCGGGATGCTCCGCGTCCAGCTCGACATGCAAACCGCCCTGATTGCTGGGGAACACTCCTGATTGCATGGACACCACGGCGACGGCGTCCCATTCCAATCCCTTGGCCTGATGGATGGTCATCAGCACCACGTCCGCAGGAGTGTCGGGCACCGCCGCGGTATCCTCCTCTATCTGGCCAAGCGAGTCAACCCATGACATGAATCCACGCAAAGTCGGATTCACGCCTTCGACGATTTCCTGCGTATAGGTGTCGACCAGTGCGGCGACCGACTGCAGAGGCGAACGCGCCTGCGTGGGGTTCACCGGCCGGGAGGGGTTTTTGACCGCTTGGGCGACGATTGTGTCGATGTCGAGGTTCAAGGCCCGCACCGCGGCGTCAATCACTTCCTTCAGCGGGTGATTAGTCACGGCATGCACACGCTGCAGTACTTCGCCCGCCTGTATGATACGGCGTGATGTCGTCTCGTCGAATCCGCCGCGACGCGACAGCAGCGACGGCAGGTCATCCCGCATCATCATGTCGATGAGGAACACCGCATGCGGCACTCGATCCCGGTATTGCTTAACGATGGCCTTCACCTGCGGGTCGGCGAACGTCGCGATGTCGGAGCCGCCATCCGCTTCCGAAACGAGACCGGAATCAATGGACGTGGAGACTATTGCCTCATCATGACCATCATCGGCACGAGCGCCATCGGAACCTGAACCTATGATGCCGGATTCGACCAGTGCACGGTAGCGGCATTGGCTGTCGAGATCTTCGGCCATGCCGGCGAGGCGGGTGAGCGATTCGGATCCCAAACCGAATCGCGGCGTAGCCAGCAGCCTCATCAACGACGCTGAATCGGTGTGGTCGGCGGCCGCATGCAGCAATGCGATCAGATCCTGGACCTCCGGCCTCTCCAGCAGCGCGGAGTAGCCGACGACCAACGTCGTCAGGCCCGCCTGTTCGAGTTCTTGGGCGAATTGCGCCATGTGCGTCTTGCCTCGGAACAGCACCGCCACATGCGGGGTATCGGAGGCGGCCGTGGCGGCGTCGTCCTTCCGGTACCGTGCGATGGCCTGTTTGGCGAAGCGTGCCACGGCATCGGCTTCCTGGCCGAAGGTGGCAAATCCCAGCACGCCGATCGTACCTTCCGCGGCGTTGTCCATCGCGGACAGGTTCGCAACGTCCACTTCGCGCATCAGGGAGCTGCCGGCCCGCCGTGGCGGTATGCGCAGCGGCTCGGTGAGGTTGTTGGCGGCTCTGAGCACGATGCAGGTGTTGCGCCGCGTGACGCTGAGCGGGTATGGTTTCGCGTCGGCGGGCATGCCGAAGTCCTTTTGGAACATGCGGAACGCTCCGGGACTGGCACCACGCCACGCATAAATCGACTGGAACGGGTCGCCCACCGCGTTCACCGCGGATCGCGACAGCCCGACGCCATCCTTGGACCACCCTCCGGCGCTGCGCGCCGCCTCCCGCCAGCGGGAGGAAGACCTATCAGCATCGGCATCAGCCGACTGGGGGTGGAACAGGGTGGCGAGGAGCATCGCCTGCGTGGTGGAGGTGTCCTGGTATTCGTCAAGCAGCACATGCGTGTAACGGCGACGGTACCGCTCCCCGATGGAGGGGAATCGCGCGACGAGCTGGTAGGCGGCAATGGTGAAATCGCTGAATTCCGCCATGTTCTGAACCCGCTTTTCCCGCTCGTATTCCTCGACGAGCGTCAGCAGCGTCTCCCGACGCCGGGTCACGTCGCGCAGCTGTGCACACTTGTACACGCATATGTCACGAAGTTGCGCCCGGTATTCCTCCTGTTTGGCCGCGAAGGTCTCCTCCGTGTCCTTCTTGTTTTTTGTCGGAACCTTGGCCTTCGGCTCTTCGTCAGGAACCGGCGTATCGCCAATGGCGATTTCGAGTTGCGCGAGGAATGCCTGGTCCCAAGCCCGCACACGGCCGATGGCCTCGTCCATCGTTGTTGTGCTGCCACCGATCATGGCGTTGCCTATGGCATGCGACAACCCCAGTACACCATTCACCACGGTCTTGAACGCCCCGAGATCCTGCTCGAAGAGGATGTCCATGTGACGGCCGACCACGGTGGTCGCCAGCTGTATGGCACCGGCCTGGCTGAGCGGCTGCGTGTTCTGGTCGAAGCCGACAAGCAGGCCATATTGCCGTACGATGGTCTGGAAGAACGCATCGTACGTCGACACCTCCGGCTTGAGGAACGCCCGGTTCGCAAAGTGCTCGTCTCCCCCGTCCGCCAGCACGGCGGCGGACACGCGCGACAGCAGTTCCGACGCGGCCTTGCGCGTGAATGTGAGGCCGAGGATGCGCTCGGCCGGCACGCCCTGTGCGATGAGGTTGATGATGCGGCGGGTCATCGTATAGGTCTTGCCGCTGCCCGCTCCGGCCACGACGAGCACGTCATCGCCGGTGGGCGCGTTGACGACTTTTGCCTGCTCGGGGCTGTCGGTAAATCGTGGTGCGTTCATGACTGCCTCGTTTCGAAGACGGTGTTGATTTCGCCGGCGCATGCCGGGCATGCCGCTTTCATGCGGCAATACTGGAGATGATCCGGTTTCGGCCTTGCCTGTATATGAGTCGACCGACTCGCCGCGGCGGCGTAGAACACTCTCGCGATCATGGAGAGCGACCATACGGCCTGCGTGCCGCGCATGCCGAGGAACTGTCGCCATGCCGCTGCGCTTACACCGGTCGGAGGCTCTTCAATCAAATCGGGAGCATCCGAAAGCTTATCGAGGGTCTTGTAGCGGTTCCGCGGCATGAACGATGACGTGTTCAGACTGCCATCGGCGAACAGCGCCGGCTGGTACATTCCCTCCTGCGCGTTGCTGGTTCCGGACGTCGCGGGTGCATCCTTCTGTGCGACATGGAACAGACCACTTTGCGCGATGTCCGGCATGACTTGCAGCGCTTCGGCTCCGCGCGGCCCGTTTTCCGGGAATGCGAGTCCCAGTTGGTAGCAGACCAGCTGAAGATCGTTGAATATGGCCTTGGTCGAAGGCACCTTCCCGGTCTTGTAGTCGATCAGGCGAACGTGACGCTTCCCGTCGGGCATGATTCTGGTCTCCATACGGTCGATGCGCCCGGACAGACGCACGGTCAGCCGGTCGTTCATGGCTTCGGGCCACCCGCCAACCAGCGATCCCATGATGGCGGCGAGTTCATCGCGGCCGATCGGGTCGACGCCGTCCATCGCGTTATAGGCGGCAAGAATGTCGTCCAAGCCGAATACCGCGATGAACGAACGCTCGCATTGTGCGCTTTCCAATGTACCGATCTGGAAGTTCTTGACGTTGTTTACCGGGTATTCGTCGGTGTTGGACATGACGAAGTAGCTGGCGATGTGGCCCAGTACGTCATGCGCGGTATTGTCCTTGCGCCTCGCGTTGTATTGATCGGCCGGGTTGGTGTTGGCCGTCGGATCGTCGCGCAGCTCCTCATAGATGGCGATCATACGGTCCCGCACCGTGCTGACGCGTTCCGGAATCGGCAGGTCATCGCGCCAGTCCGCCGCGTCCAGGCCTTCGTTGCTGGCGGTTTCGGCGACGGCGTGGATCAGCGAGCCGAACGAGGTCGCCACACTGCCGGCGCGCGGACCAGTGAACCGGTTTTCCATCATCCAACAGACGGGACATCCCCAGATGCTGTCCACGGCGGATGGCGACAATGTTGCGATCCGCGGCGCCGATGATTGGACGGTTCCCTCCGCGGCCTTGTCCGGTTCCGGAGCCGCCGCCCGCGATCCCACCGTGCGGGAGCCGGAAGACGCATCCTCGACCTCGTCGAGGAACGGCCAACGTGTGATGTCAGCGGCTTCGACACCATTGCTTGCCAGCAGTCGCAGCGCATCCACGGCATCTTGAGATTCCTTGGAACCTCGTGGGTGTACGGCGAGCGCCACGCGGGCGGCGGCGACCAGGCCGCGAGGATCGGCGTCCAGACCTTGGAGCCGTCCGGCTTCACCGACCTGGGTATATTCCCGCCCTTCGGCCGACGCATGCCGCTCGCGGTTGAATCGTTCCGGCATGTATCCGTACAGGAAGTCAGACGGGGTCAGATCGTCGTTGTACACCGCACTTGCCGTGACCTGCTCCGATGCGCGGGTCAGCGCGACCAGCAGGCTTTTCTGCTCCGCATACAGCACGGATTCCAGTTTGTTGTCGCCATGCTCTCCGGAATCATCGGACAGCCCTCCATACAGCATGACATCAGCCAGATCCTCACCACCGAACATCGTGTTTCGGGCTGCCAGGTTCGGCCATATGCCTTGCTGGATGGCCGGAATCCACACCAACGGCCAGTGTCTCCCCGCGGAGCCCGCCGGCGTGGTCAGTGTCACGGCCTCGTCGATGGGGGCCACTTTGGCCAGGGAATCCGCTTCGATGCGCATCGCCCTCACCTGCGCGAAGAATTCGGGCAGATCCCGGCTTGCGGCCGAGCCGGATGCATAGTCGAACAGCCGCATGGCCGTATCCAGACGGTCGTTTGCGGCACGTCCGGCATCCGTGTTGTTCAGGGCCTCGCGCTGCCAACGGGAGGCGACGTCGCACGCGTTCCAAGCCACGGACAACGCATACTGTGGTTCCTTCGCCGGCAGTTGTCTCAGGCCTTGGGCCACCGTCCCCACCAGATTCCACAGGTGGGCAAACACGCGGGAATGCGGGTCTCCCCGCCCGCACACCTCCTGAACGGCGGCGAGCACGTCATCGGCGGTTATACCGGACGCGCCCTTCGTGCCTGCCCCGGCAGCGGAACCGGCATCGTCGACAACGTCACCTGTACCGCCTAGACCGGCGACACCGCCATGCATCGCATGCGCGTCATCCGCGAATTCCAGCAACAGGTACATGGCATCGACGCCGAACTGGAGTTCGTCGCCTTGCGGTGCTTTGACATCGATGATCGTGTCGTCGGTGATGGTCTTCCGATCGCGCCCGGAGACGGCCCATTCGCGCCATTGCTCCCATCCGTGCATGAGCCTGCCCAAGGCATGCATTCGAGCGGTGTCACCAGCAATTCCAGCGTCACCGGTCTTCCCCGCATCGTCGGCGGCACCGCCAGGCACATCGTCGGACGCATCCCCCTCGCATATGTCCTCGCACGTGACGATCTTGCCGAGTGATGCCAACGCGTTCATGGCGGCGTCCACCGGCTCCAGCCTGGCCGGGTATCCCTCATGATCTCGTCCGCCACCGACGCTGACCAGCGGGCATCCCATCACCGCGGCAACCCGAGAGCGCACATACAGTGCGGTCTGCTGCAGATTCATGCCCAGCGCGGGCACCGTCTGGTTCCTGAGCATCGCCAATTCGAGCAGCGCGAACAATCCCTGCACGAACGGCTCGTCCTTCAACGGTCGTGTGACCGATGAATACCGTACAGGCACGCCGTCATGACGCAGCCGTTCGCCGATCGTGCGCACGGTGGCGTTGTCGTGCGCGATGACAGCCATGTCGTTCCAGTTGCGTCCTTCAAAGATGTGGGCTTGCTTGATGCGCCATACGACGTCTTCCGTCTCTTCGTCGGCCGAGCGGTACAGCGCGGTTTTCAGACTGCCATCGCCCGGCAGCGGATCGGCCTGGGGCAATGCGACAATCGGCAGGCTCGCCGGCAGCTGCGGCAATTTGCCCGGCCTCTGCGGCAGAGGAACCGTCTCGTCCTGCGTGGATCGGATGGACAGGGAGATACGGGATGCGACCAGATCGCGATACGTATAACCGTCGACGTGGTCCACCGCACGCTCCTCAACTCGGCCATTTCCGGCACCGCCAGCCGGCAGACGAACCATGTCGGCGCCAAGCTGACGACGAATCTGGTCGAACAGGTATTCCGGATATGACCCACGGAAGGTCTGCACGGCCTCGTCCGGATTGCCGACCAGCAGCAGCCGCGTCCCCGCACCGCGCAGCGCCTTCAGGAACGTGAACCCGGCGAAGGTGAGGTCCTGACAGTCATCGACGACCAGCAAACGCGGCAGATCGTCATCGCCGACCATCCCCACCGCCTTGGCCCCCTCGACCAGCAGACGCGACGAGTCCAACCGGTACTCGCCCGGGTACATACGACTCACCGCGGTCTCGTATTCGCGGCGCAACGCGAACGCGAGACGCCACTGCACATGCAAACGCTCGACGCGCGGCGACCAATGCCTCAACGCCGACAGGGCCGTTCCTTCACGATCCTCGGAGACGCCCAGCTCATCCATGCGGGCCAACATGTCGCGCAGCTGCATGACGAAGGCGGCATTGACGCCTACGCCGGAATCCGCATCACCACCCTCACCGTCGTTCCCGGCCACGGCATCGGCCAGCACGCCGTCCCAATCATCCCTGGCGAAGTATTCGCGCAGCAACGAGCACGTGCCGCATGGATCCCCCGCCCGCACATGAGCCACATGGACGGAGCACACCGAACGCAGCAGCGCATCCTGCTCGGCGCCGTTCAGCAACCTCGGCAGCGGCTCGCCCGACCTCGAACGCATGACGGTGATCAGCCGGAACGCGATGGCCGACAGCGTCGTGACCGGTCGCGCCTGGGAGGTCGCCCCCAGCTCGCGAATCACCTGATCGCCTATCACATCGGCGATCTGACGCCCGGATACCGTCATCATCGCTCCGGATTCGCCGAACCGTCGCAGACCGGCCATCAAGGCATCACGGGCCAGCGTGCTCTTGCCCACGCAAGGAGCACCAACCACCAGCAGCGCCTTGCCGGATTCCTCCTCAAGCAGTGCTTCAACCGCCTTCATGGCACCTCCATTCCCGTCGCCGGCCCCGTCGTCCGTCAGACAGTTCCTCCATCATATGTCAACAATCGAAAACCGAACCATATGTTCCGTTTTTATATCAGTTTTATTCTGGACTAACTGCGTCATCGCACGGCAGCTCCTGCCCGCGGCGAGCACTCCTCAGCGCTCCCCATCAAGGGTTGTGCGTGGGAACACCTCGGAATAGAATAAGAAGGAGAGATGTCGTAAGGGGGATAGCCAAATGCCGGCACAGCCAACACCGCCGCGGATATCCGGCTATGATTTCATCCAGCCGCTCGGCACCGGCGCCACAGCCAGCGTATACCGGTACCACCAGCGCGTCCCCAGCCGCGACGTCGCCATCAAGGTCAGCAGCGCCACCCTCGACCCCCGCGCAGCAGCCCGATTCCGCAATGAGGCGAACTATATGGCGGAGCTTTCCGCGCACCCCTACATCCTTTCCATCCACGACGCCGGCGTGACCAGCACCGGACTTGGCTACATCGTGCTGGAATACGCGCCCGGCGGCTCCTATAAGGAGCTGATCCGCAAGCGACCACTCACCGCCGACCAGATGCTCGACCTGGGCATCAAACTTTGCAGCGCCCTGTTCACCGCGCACTGCAAAGGCATCCTGCACCGCGACATCAAGCCCGCGAACATCCTCATCACCCCGCAGGGACTGCCGGTGCTCGCCGATTTCGGCATCTCCACGAATGTGTATCAGGCGGGAACCCAGACCGGTTTCTCCGTGCCATGGGCCGCGCCGGAAGTGCTGACCGGACGCAGCGGCGGCACCGAAGCCGCCGACGTCTACTCCTTGGCGGCGACCCTGTACGCCACACTGACCGGCCGTTCGCCGTATGAGCACGGTTATCAGGCGCATACGCAGCAGGAACTCGCGCAGGTCATCGTCAGTCGCCGCCTGCCGCCAATCGGCCGCCCTGATGTGCCCGCGGACGTCGAGCGTGTACTCGCCAAGGGGCTCGACAAGAACCCGGACAACCGTTACGGCACGGCGCTGGAATTCGCCCGCGCGATGCAGCAGGTGCAACAGGCCTACTACGGCCATGCCACGCCCGTCACCGTGGAAGGCGTCCCCGAATATCCCAGCAGCATGACCGGCAAGCGCCGCGTCGCGCCCGGCCCCGCGAACGTGACGCGAATGGACGCTCCCACCGGTGCGTGGAAGAAGCCACTGGCCATCACGGCCGTGGTCGTGGCTGCGCTGACGGCGGTCGTCCTGACGTTCGTCTTCGTCGTAATGCCGCACATGGATGACGCCGCGACGCGCAACCGCACATCGGTCTCCACGCCGGGCGCCACCGGCGACTCCAACGGAACGGACGGCAATCCCGACGACATCACGGGAGCCGAGGTGGTGCCGACGCCCGAAAACCTGAACGGAACCTACGACGGCACCACCGTCACGTTCACCTGGACGAACCCGCAGCCCAGGGACGGCGACATGTACGCATGGTCGCCGGTACAGGGCAATTCTGCCACTTCCGGACCCAGTACCAGCACCAACATCGTGGCCGACCGCAAAGTCGAGCTGCATGACGTGACCGACAAACAGACCTGCATCGAAGTGAGGATCGTGCGCAGCGACAAGCAGATGTCCCAGAATCCGGCCATCGCATGCGCGGTGAGGCAATAGGAACGCACTATATGAAGGACTGCACCATGCGGCACGGCATTGCACGAGAAGCGAGCAAACGAGAGAGAAGAGGATGCCATGAGCAAGCAGCCTAACCAGCGCCAACGCGAGCGGGCGTTCCGCTCCTCCATGCGCCGCCTGGTCTCGCCTGACGCGCACCGTTGGGCGATGCCCGTCATCGCGCTCGTCATGCTGATCGGCATCATCGCCGGCGCCATCTGGGTGAGCTCCATCACCCGCCAACACGTGCATCTCGACGACGGCACCGTTTGGGTCACCTCGCTCAAGAACCGCAAGGCGGCCCGCTTCAACGTCAAGCTCAAGGAACCGGATTCGGCGGTGGCCTCGTCTGCAGCCCGTTTCGACATCGTCCAGCACGACAGCGACACGGTGCTCACCGAAGGCGCGAAGGCCACCGGCATCTCCTCCGCCACGCTGGGTACCACCGGCAGGACGGAGACCAAGGGAGACACGACCGCGGTGACCGGCGGCGGCACCATCGCCTTCCTGAACACGAAAAACGGCAACGTGTGGGTCGGCCGCAGCTCCGACCTCAACTCCGTCAACCCCGCCACCAGCGACCCGTCCATGCGGCTGGGCACCGGAGGCAAGATCGCGGTCACCCATGACGGCACCGTGTACGGATACCGGCCCTCCGACGGTACCGTGCTCACGATGCAGGATCCGACAGGCAAGGCCGTGCAGGGTAGCTCCCTCACCGAAGGGAAGACCGTATCCGCCGACGATTTCACCGTGGTGGACGGCACCGCGGTCGTCACATCCGAGGGCAGACTGTACTGGCACAAGGGCAGCGCCGACACCGGCGCCAACAGCCCGTTGACGCTGCAGTACCCCGACACGGACGGCCGTCAGGAGTCCTGGGTCGCGGCCGCCGGCAAGAACGGCCTGTACCTGGTCGAACTGGGCAAGGGAGAGAAGAAAGTCAACACGCTCGTCTCCGGCGGGGCCGGAGACGCAGCCAAACCGGTCTCCACCGACGGCTGCGTGTCGGCCGCGTGGGCGCAAAGCGCGAACAATTACGTGCGTGTATGCTCGCCGAACGTCAGCAACCCGGAATTCGGCTCGCTGCAATCGGTCAGCGCCACGTCGGATTTGGTGTTCCGCACCAACCACCGCCTGACCGTACTCAACGACGTGGTCGACGGCAACGTGTGGAACCCTTCGGACTCCACCAAGGTCATCAAGATACAGTGGAACACCATCCAGACCGAGCAGACCGCCCAGCAGAAGCAGAACGACCAGTCCGCCAACAACCAGCGCAACTTCAACAAGACCTGTTCCGCGCAATCCGGGCAGATCAAGGCGCAGGACGACGAGATCGGCGCCCGCGCGGGCGGACAACAGATCCTCGACGTGCTGCGCAACGACGAGCAGACAGACTGCTCCGTGCTGCAGATCACCAAAGTCGGGGCCCCAGCGGGCGGCGATATGACCGTATCGCCGGTGTACGACGGCCGGTACCTGCAGCTGGACGCCTCGGCGGCCTCGGCCGGCACGGTGACGTTCACCTATGACATCAGCGACGGGCGCGGCCAGACCTCGACGGCCAAGGTGACGGTCACGCTGACCGGCTCGTCCGCCAATCACGCTCCCAAGCAGGCCGACACGCCGCCCGAATACGACGTGGAGCAGGGTGCCACGTACACGACGAACGCACTCGGCAGTTTCCAGGATCCCGACGGCGATCCGATGACATTGGTGTCGGCGGTCCCGCAGAACAGCGACCAGGTCGTCGTCTCCACCCGCGCAGACGGGCAGCTCGTGTTCAACACCGGTTCCGCCACCTCGGGACGAGTGGGCGTGCAGGTCACCGTCTCCGACGGGCAGAACACCGGCACCGGACTCGTGTACTTCTCCATCCGCCCGGCAAACACGCTGCCGGCGACCATCGACGCCGTGGTCAAGCAGACCACACCGAACACCGAGACCACGGTCAACCTCAAGCCGTACGTGCATGGCACATCGGCGCAGCCCGCGCAGCTGTCCACCGTGGAACCGCCCGCGAAAACCAGCGCGACCATGAACGCGGCGGACCTGTCCTTCACATTCAAGGCCACCGCCACGGGCACGTATTACGTGCCTTACACCGTCACCCAAGGCTCCATCCCGTCCACCGGCCTCGCACGTCTTGAGGTGCAGCCGGCCGCGGGCAAATCCGCCAAGCCAGTCGCGGCCAACGATGTGGCGCTGCTCGGTTCGAACAACACCGCCATCGTCGAACCGCTCGCCAACGACGTGGATCCGATGGGCGGCGTGCTGTCGGTCACGTCGGTCGATGCCGACCCGTCGCTGGGCATCAAGACCGGCTTGGTGAGCCACAAGCGCGTGTATCTGACCGCACGGCAGGTGCCGACCAAGCCCGTGGAGATCACGTACACCGTCGCCAACGCGGCCGGCTCATCCACCGGCACGATAGTGCTGCAGCCGCCGGCACTGACCGCCGGCAACTCCGCGCCCAAGGCGTCGAACGTCAACACGCAGGTGCGCACCGACGGCATCGTGTCGGTGAACGTGCTCGACCATGTCTCGCATTCCGACGGCACCACGGTGACGCTGCAGCAGAAGCTGCAGTACGACAAGGACACGTTCAAGGGACTGGTGTTCGTTTCCGGCGACACCGTGCGTTATCAGGCTTCCAAACAGACGGGCGTGTTCCCGGTGACCTACACCGTCAAGGACAATCTCGGCAACTCGGCCTCCGGCACAATCACCATCACCGTGCATCAGAAGGACGCCAAGAACAAGGCCGCCCCCACTCCGCAGGACGTCGAGGCGCAGGTGGCCGCGGGTCAGAAAGTGCGCATACCGATCACACTGACCGGCATCGACGTGGACGGCGACGACGACCAGCTGCTCGGCCTGGGCAACAAGGCCCCGCAACTGGGACGCATCACCGAGGTCGGCGCGAACTACATGATCTACGAGGCGTACGAGGACTCGTCGGGCACCGACACGTTCTCCTACGCGGTGGAGGATTGGACCGGCCAGCGCGCACAGGCACAGGTCAGGGTGGGCGTGTTCCAGGGCGCGTCCGACTCCGGCGTGTATGCGCGGGACGACGAGATCACGCTGCGCCCGCACACGGCGGCCACGGTGCCGGTGACGCTCAACGACATTTCCGGGGACAACACCGATCTGACCGTTTCGAAGAAACTGGAGTCACAGGGTATCTCCGGGGCGAGCGTGAAGGACAACATGATCTCGTTCACCACGCCCGACCAGGCGGGAACGTTCTACATCATGCACACGGTCGCCGATAAGGCCGGCCTGAGCGACACCGCGACGTTGACGGTCAACGTCGACCCGAATGCGACCATCGAGCCGCCCACCGCCTATGACTACCGCGTACCGTCCGCCGCGACCATCGACAAGCGGACCGTCGAGGTCGATGTCTCGCAGTGGATCGCCAACCCGTCCGGCACCGCGAACGAACTGAAGGTCGGCGTCGACCCGTCCGCCACCGACCACGCGAAGGTCAAGGGCGGCGAGAAGTCGACCGTCATCTCCGTGGATCTGACCGACGAGGCCCGTTCGGTGCCGTACACGGTAACGAACACGACGTACGGCATCACCTCCACCGCGTTCATCCAAGTGCCCGCATACGGCGTGTTCCCGCCGACGCTGCGTCCGAAGGCGCCGCCGCTGAAGGTGAACTCGCGCGAGACCATCACCATCAACATCGCCGACTATGTGCGTGTGGGCGCCGGCAAGACCGCTTACGTGCAGTCCCCCGAATCGGTCAGCGCCACCAAATCGGATGGCGGCGACCTCTACGTGAACGACACGACGCTGAAATTCACCGCGCCGAAGGATTACAGCGGTCCCGCCTCGATCACGTTCACCGCGGCGGACGGCAAGGGCAACGACAAGACGCAGATCATCAACTCCGCAGTGCTGACCCTGCCGATCACGGTCATCGGCCGCGAAGTGCCACCGCCGACCTTCTCGTCGTCCACGATCGACGTGGTGGCAGGTGAGGATGCGAAGATCATCGACCTGACCGCGCTGACCCGCTCCCCCGCCGGCACATACGAAGATGAGAAGCAGTACACATATTCCGGCGGCAGCGAATCGGGCGGCATCACCGCGCGCGTCAGCGCCTCCGGCCAGTTGACCGTCAGCGCCCCCAAGGACGCTACCGTGGGATCGCTGGCCAGCATCCCCGTGACCATCATCTATTCGGGCGGCACGGTCAAGGCCGGCATGACCGCCCGCGTGGTGCAGTCGAACCGCCCGCTTGCCCGTATCGGCGCGAAGACGGTGAAGCTCAAGGCCGGTTCGACCGAACGGGTGGACCTGTTCTCCGACGCCTACAATCCGTTCCCGGATTCGTCGCTGACCGCCGTCAGCTGCAAGTCCGACGATTCGGCGAAGCTGACCGTGAACTGCTCTTCGAACGGCAACATCAGCATCACCGCCGGAACCGATATCGGCGCATCCTCGAACACCGTGCTCGTCACCGTGCAGGACGGCACCCGTTCGCGCGACCGACAGGTGACCGTCACCATCACCGTCTCCGTGGTGGACAAGCCCGACGCGCCGCTGCTCTCCCCCGTCTCCGGGCAGCCGGCTGACGGTTCGGTGAACCTCTCGTGGACCGCAGGCGCGGCCAACGGCAGCCCGATCACCGACTACGAGGTCGATTGGGACGGCGGCAGCAAGTCGTGCGGCGCGGTCACCACCTGCCAGATCACCGGGCTGACCAACGGCAAGGAATACTCGTTCACCGTCAAGGCGAAGAACGAGGTCGGCTGGTCGAAGCCGTCTACCTCGGTCAAAGCCATGCCCGACAAGGTGCCCGATCCACCGAAGAAGGTCACCACCGAGGCCGGCTACCAGCGTGTGACGGTCAAGTGGGATGTTCCGGATTATGTCGGTACGAAGCCGGACAGCTACACGGTGACGCTGACCGGTTCGGGCGGCGGTTCCGTCACCAAGGAGACCTCCGGCAATTCCCTAGTGTTCCCAATCGACAACAGCGCCACCGGCGATGGCACCTCATACACCGCCACCGTCAAAGGAAAGAACCGTGCCGGCGAAGGCCAGCCCAGTGCCGCCAGCAACGCGGCGACGCCCTGGGGCGACCCGGACGCGCCGACGGTCAGCCTATCGGTAATAAAGGGCAATACATTGAAGGCCACGCTGACGCTCGGCAACATGCACAACGCGGGATGTTCCAGCGTGGAACTGAGCGGCGCAATCTCCATGTCGGCCCCCTGCGGCACCCACACCTTCACCGATACGATCAGCCGCGATCAGTGGTATGAGGAGCTCAGTGTCAAGGCGACCGTGAACCCGCAGCAAAGCGGCGCCAAACCAGCTTCGGCTGAATCGAACAAGGTGACGCCGCAGTACAAGATACAGCCTCCGAAAAACCTGCAGGTGACGCTCAAAGGTAACGAGTGCTCCGTGTCAGTTGGCGGTAATGGCGAGCATGACGGACTCTCCATTTTCGCCAACGGTCAGGAGTACAGGGGCAACGGCGATTCAGCCGCCGCAACTTACCGCATCAACCCGTGGGAAACCTGCGGCACTGTATCAGCTACGCAGTCGTTCAAGGGGCACTCCAGCGAAGCCATCATATTTGACGGTAAGGGCCTTGTATACAAGACCCCAGCGAAGATCGAACCGCCTACGCTGGCGTGGAGCACGACAGACCGTAACCGCATCACGGTGTCCGGCGGCAGCGTGAACCTCTACAGTCAGCCGGCAACGGTCCTTGTCGCGTTCTCCGCTACCAGCGGCAAGCCGACCGGTGGAAGTGATTGGAACGTCACATGGAGCACAGCTTCGAAGCAGGGGTACATCGATATCTCATCGTTCAGGATCGACACGGAAAAGCTGTATTGGTACATCAGCGTGACCGGTGCCGACTCCGCGCTGAACACCGCCGACGACATCAGGGAAGTCCAAGGAATGCGCAAACCGGCCGAGGGATCCGGAACAGTCACGGAAGGCGTAGACCCGAGCCGCATCCGACGCCGGTCGTTCGGTTCCATGCCATCCATCAGCACACTGGCCTCAAACCGACCATGATTTATCAACCATCCATCAACCGATACGACAACACCGTCCACCACACACATCAAGGAGTATCACGATGAGCGAGAGCAACGAACTCGACGACGCCACGCAACTGTCCGACAGGACGGTGTTGTCGGACAAGACTGTCCTGTCGTCCGGCAACACGACTCAGTCCGCCGAAGCCACGACGAATGCAGCCGCACCGAGCACAGTGAAAAACAGTGCCGGGGAAAACGCAGCCGAGAAAAACGACACCGCGGAAGGCAACGCGGAAAAGAGCACAGTAGCGCAGTCCGTCTCATCAGCGAGCGGCGATGGGACTGAGGTCTCCGATGAGACGGTGTTGTCCGACGGCACCGTGATTTCCGAGACACCGCATGCCAGGGGCGGTGCCGCGGTTGGTGAGGCCGACAAGTCGAAGGGGGCACCGACCGTGGCCATTCCTACGTTGCCGAAGCGCCGCGGAGGTGCTGCTGCCGGCAAGGCAATCCGAGGCAAAAAGTCGGCACAAGCCAAGCCGTCACAAGCCAAGAGCGTACAGAACAAGTCGGCGCAGTCCCCGGTGCAGAACAAGACGAACGGCGAGGCCGTCTCGCCCGTCAGTGACACCGGCGACAACACCACGAACAACGGCCCGACCAAGACCGGCGTCGATCTCGATGCGACGCAGCTGAGCTCCATACAGCACCCGACCACCGCACCCGCGGCCAAGATTCCGAACGTCGCCTTTCCCAAAGCCAGAACCGCGAATACTCCCGTGGCGGCAGCCGTGCGCCCAGTGACCACGAACCCGGCCGTCGCGAACACCAACCCGCAGACCCCGGCCAGCGCCGACGACATCGCCTACTTCAAGCAGGCGTTCGACGCGCTGCTCGCGAACGTCTCCACCGTCGTGGTCGGCAAAGCACATCCGATCCGTCTATGCCTGACCGCCCTGCTCGTCGGTGGCCATGTCCTGCTCGAAGACAACCCAGGCACCGGCAAGACTCAGCTGGCACGAGGCATCGCGAGCTCGATCAGCGCGTCGTTCAAGCGCATCCAGTTCACGCCCGACCTGCTGCCGTCCGACGTGGTCGGCATCACCTTCTACGACCAGAAGCACGGCGAGTTCGAGTTCCGCGAGGGCCCGGTATTCGCGTCCATCGTGCTCGCCGACGAGATCAACCGAGCCTCGCCGAAGACCCAGTCCGCACTGCTGGAGGTCATGGAGGAACAGAAAGTCACCGTGGACGGCGTCACGCACGACGTGCCGCAGCCGTTCATCGTGATCGCCACGCAGAACCCGATCGAACAGCTCGGCACATACAAGCTGCCCGAAGCCCAGATGGACCGTTTCCTCATCAAGACGTCGGTCGGGTACCCCGGCCATCAGGTAAGCGTCGACCTCCTGCGGCAGGTCAACATCCGCGACCGCGCGCAGACCGTCTCCCCCGTGCTCGCCGGCGATGACATCCTCGCGCTGCGCGGCATCGGAGAGCGCATCCACATCGACGACAACATCCTCGAATACATCGTGCGCATCGTCGAGGCGACCCGTCATGACGAGAACATCGCCATCGGCTCGTCCATGCGAGGCGCGTTGGCACTGACCCGCTGCGCGCGCATCTGGGCGGCCTCCGACGGGCGCGGATACGTGGTGCCGGACGATGTCAAGGATCTGGCGGTCGCCGTGCTGTCGCACCGCATCAAGCTCACCGCCGAAGCCACCTTCGCCGGTCTGACGACGGACGAGGCCATCAGCCGGATGCTGGAGACCGTGCCGGCGCCGTCGCTCGGCGCGTGAAAGGCGTTCCATGCGCAGGCACAACGACAGTTCATCATCCGAAGCAAGGCCGCAGAAGCCGCGGAAACCGCGCAAGCCGAAACCACGGAACGAGCGAGACCAACAGGCATCGGGCAAGTCAGCGCGCCACAGGCGACGGCTTAGCTCGGCACGCCTGTGGCGCCGCTGCAAGCGCACGGTCAGGCGATTCTTCACCTCGTTCATATCCCCACTGGGCTGGACCGTGGTCGTCATCGGCATCGTATGCGCGGCCGGATTCCCGTTGGTTCGCTGGCATGAGCTGCTCGCCATCGCCGCGGTGGCGCTGATGATGATCCTCTGCGCCATCGTGCTCTCGCTTGGCAATACCGGGTTCAAGGCGTCCATCGCCGTGTCGCGCCGCCGCGTCACCGTCGGCGACGACGTCCATGTGACCGTGGACATCGACAATCCCGGGCGCACCCCCACCACGACCGCACGCGGCGACCTGCCGTTGGGCGAGGCTCACGAGCGGTTCGGCATCCCCATGCTGGCGCCGGGCCAGTCCAAGCAGACCGATATCGAGTTCACCACCGTCTCCCGCGCCGTCCTGACCGTCGGACCGTTGAACATCCGCAAGGGAGACCCGTTCGGGCTGGTGCGCCACGAGAAGGCGCTGGCCGAACGCATCACCGTCTATATCCATCCGAACATCGTGCGGCTCAACACGCTCAACGCCGGCGTCGCACGGGATCTGGAAGGCCAGCCCAGCGGTCAGATCGTCGACGACGACCTCGACTTCTACGGGCTGCGCGAATACGAGCCGGGCGACGACGTGCGCAACGTGCACTGGCTCAGCTCGGCGAAGACCGGCACGCTGATGATCCGCCAGTACGAGGCGACGCGGCGGACCGACACGAGTATGACGCTCGACGTGAACCCGCAGGATTACGTCAGTCAAGAGGAGTTCGAGATGGCCGTGAGCGTGCACGCCTCGCTGGGCGTGCAGTGCCTCAAACAGGACCGTCCGCTGCAGACGCATGCCGGCAGCGCGCATGACACGCCGAAATTCCCGATGGGGTTCCTGGACGATTGCAGCGCCATCACCCCGCGGACCGACGACAACCCGAATCTGGTGGAGAGCACGCTGCGACACTCGCCCGACAGCTCGTTCTACTTCTTCACCGTCGGCTCGCTCAAGCAGCTCGACCATATCAAGCGCATGGTGCTCGCGCTGCCGAAATCCGCCACGTGCCTCGTGCTGCAGACCTCGCCGGGCGACGTGCGCGCAATCAAGCATTTCACGGACTTCACGCTGGCCACCGTCGGCTCGCTTGACGACCTGCCGCTCATCATGGAGGTGCTCGCATGAACGATGTGATCGACAGCTCACTCGGCTCGGACTCCGCCACGTCGGCCGTGGACGCCCTGTCCGGCCAGGTCGGGCAGACCAGGCGTCCGTTCTCCGGTCTCGGCTCGACCGTGACCGGCACGGGCACTACCACCGGCTCATGGGCGGAATCCACCCATTCAGTGATCTGGCTGACACGCGGCGGCAACCGTCTGCCGCTCACCCGCGTCGGACGCCGCTCCTGGGGCACGAACCTCATCAGCGTGGCCGTCATCGCGCTGACGTCGCTGATTGCCGCATCCAATCTTCTCGACGTGTACGGATCAGCCGCCATGTGGGCCGTCGCCGCAGTACCGGCCACCCTGCTCGGCGCCCTCATCGCCTATGCAGGGACCGCACCCGCGCTGCGCCTGTGGTGGCAGATCGTGTTCCTGATCGTTGCGCAGGGCGTCATCGGCCCGGTCATCGCGCTGAACGACACCGCCATCAGCCATGTGATTCCCTCTGTGGAAACGCTGTCACAGGGGTTCGTCAGCACCTTCGGCGCGTTCAAATACCTTATCGCCGTACCGCCGCCGACCGGTTCCGGCGATGGCAGCCTGATGGCGGCATGGACGATATGCCTATGGCTGTCATTCCTCGCCGGCGTGTTCGCCATCGGCGACAAACGGCAGCTCAGCGTGCTGAGCCTGCTGCCGATCGCCATCGAACTGGTGGTCTGCGCCCTGTTGGGCACGCAGACCGGTTTCCAGCCCATAGCCTCCGGCGTTCTCATCGGCCTCATCATGATCGTCTGGCTGTCGTGGCGATGGCAGCTTCTGGAACTGGGACGCTGGATCAGCGCCACGATCATCCTGCTGCTGGCGGCCGGCCTGGGCGTGGGCGCATGCATGGGCATCGGGCAGTCACGTCTGATCCTGCGCGACTACTACGATCCGCCGCTCAGCCCGTACGATTACGCAAGCCCGCTCAGCGGCCTGCGCTCCTACGTCAAGGACCACAAGGATGACACGCTGCTCACGGTCACGAATCTGCCCGAGGGCACGCCGGTCAGGCTCGCGGTGATGGACCAGTTCGACGGCAACGTGTGGAACCTGTCCGACTCCACCGAAGCCTCGGATTCATCCGACTACCGACGCGTCGGCACCCGCATCCCCAATACGGTGGACGGCAAGAAGTTCACCGCCACGTTCACCATCGACAAGGGTCTGAGCGACAAATGGCTGCCGCTGGCAGGAGCGGCGAGCAGCGTCGACGTCACGTCAGCGGGAAAGACCGGAGGCGCCAACGGAAACGGCGGCGGCGAATCCCGATCCTCCGCCGGCCACACGCTCTTCTACTACAACGAGAGCACGCAGTCGGCCATCATCCCGGCCGGGCTGTCCACCGGCATGACCTATACGGAAAGCGGCATCATCGCCCCCACACCCACCGACAAGGAGATCACCAAGGCCAACGCGGCGGTCACCAACCAGCCGGGCACCAAGGACGTGCCTGACTCGGTGGGCAAGTTCGCCTCGTCGGTGGCGGGCGGCGAGGACACGGCCGGCGCGCAGGCGCAGGCGCTGGTCGCGCAGCTCAAGGATTCTGGTTGGTTCTCGCACGGCCTGACCGGCGACTATCCGTCGCTGCCCGGACATGGCAGCTATCGCATCAACGCGCTGCTCGCTGGATCCGCGATGGTCGGCGACAGCGAGCAGTATGCCTCCGCCATGGCGCTGATGGCCCGCGAACTCGGCCTGCCATCCCGTGTGGTCATGGGCTTCCTGCCCAAGAACGACGACGGCGACATCAGCAACGACCGCACCGAAACGGTCAACGGCATCTCGACCGTCAAATTCACCGGCAACGACATCGAAGCATGGGTGGAGATCAATCTCGAAGGCTACGGCTGGGTCGCGTTCTATCCGACGCCTAAAGAGACGAAGATACCCGACGACAACCAGAACCTCACCCCACCCAACCCGCAGACGCTGGTCCGACAGCCTCCCGTGCCGCTCACCGACCCGCTGCGCGACGAGGAGCAGGCACACGGCAAATCGGCGCTGGCCGGCGAGGATGCCACCGATGAGCCGGCGGCATCCATCTGGAGCACCATCGGACGCATCGCGGCGAAAGTCGCCATCTACGGCAGCCCGGTATGGATACCGCTGCTGATCTGTCTGCTGATCCTCGCACTCAAGACCGTCGCCCTGGCTCGCCTGCGCCGGCACGGCGACGCGCGGCAGCGCATCACCTCCGGCTGGCAGGCCGTGCACGCGCTCGCCGGGCAGAGCGGCATACCCGTCACCGGCACGCGCCGCGACCAGGCGCAGGCCATCGCACGGCAGCTCAACATCGACGGTGCCCCACTGATTGCGCTGGGACGACAAGCCGATTACGCGGCGTTCTCCGGCCAGCCGGTCACACCCGAACAGGCAGGCGCCTACTGGCGTTCCGTACTGACGACCCGCAAGCTCATGCTCGCCTCGCAGTCCTTCATGCGCAGGCTGCGAACCCGCCTGTCATTGCGCGGAGTTTTCCATAACGTTCGTATACTGTCAAGTATTCGTACATGGCGGCACGGAGACAAGAGGAAGCCAGACGGGCGGCAACCCGCCAAACAGCGGCCCGTCAAGCGGAAATCCTCCACGAAACAGCCCGCTGGCCAGAAGCCCGCCACGCAACAACCATCCGCACAGCAACCCTCCTCACAGAAAGGCCGACAGTCATGAACAACATGCAAATTCACGTGGCAGCGGACAGCAACATCGGCCTGAGGCGACGCGCCAATCAGGATTCGTTCATCATCGACGACGGCGTGTTCCTCGTCTGTGACGGCATGGGCGGCGGCGTCGGCGGGCAACGGGCCAGCAGCGCCGCGGTGGATCGTTTCGAGACACTGGCGTCACGTTTCAGCCGGAGCCGCACGACCATCGGGCATACGATCGACCTCGCCCAGGCCGACGTGCTCGCCATCGGCCAGGAGCTCGGCGGCGTGTCCGGCACCACGGTGACCGGACTGATCGCGCCGGGGCGAATCGAACGGGACGCGCCCGGCGATGTGGCGCTCGAAATCAACCCCGACATGGACTGGTACGTCATCAATATCGGCGACTCGCGCACATATCACATGGATGCCGACAGCGACGGCCAGTGGGACGCCTCCACGCTGTGTCGCATCACGCGCGACCACTCCCGCCGTCAGGAGGCCATCGACTCCGGTGAGATGCTGCCGGAAGATGCCGCCATCATCCCGCGCAACATCATCACCCAGTGCATCGGCGACCCGGACGGCATCAACCCGGACTTCTTCGCGGTCCGACCGACCGGCAGGTTCATCATCTGCTCGGACGGCCTGCACGGCGAAGTCGATGACGCCGCCATCGCCGCCACTGCTGCGGCATGCGCGGACCCGCAGACCGCCGTCGACGAACTGATCCGCATCGCTCTGGAAGCGGGCGGTACGGATAATGTCACCGTAATTGTTCTGGACATAACGGGCGAGTATGCTGGGCAGAAGGTGTGGCATGCCAGTAGGCTCGCGCAGCAGGAGGATCTCGAAACGGTCAGTGACGAGACGCTTGACACCATACGCATCCAGAAACCGGCCAACCAAATCTGAACATCAAGGAAAGAGGTCACGATGGTTGATTATGACAAGGCCGTCGCAACAGTGCAGGATCCCAATGCCGATCCGGTCTTGCTGGCGAAAATCGCCTATGAAAACCCGGAATTCGGCGCCAATGTGGCAGTGAACCCGCGCTGCTATCCGGGATTGAAGCGTTGGCTGGCAACGTTCGGCGATGAGCGCGCGCGGCAGACGCTTGCGCAGATGGGCGTCACCGCCGAGGACGGCCCCGTGGCCGACGCGCAGCCGGCGCAGGATGTCGCCGCCGACTCCGCCGCCGACTCCGCCGCTGCGGACCAATATTCCACAGATTCGTATGCGGCATCGGCAGCGCAGCAGCAGCCGGCACAGGACCAGTACGCGGCGGCGCAGTACGCGGTGCAGCAGGAGCCCCAAGCCACCAATCCATACGGGTACACGGCTCAGATGGCGCTGGAGACCACAGATCAGGAGCTCATCGCCAAGATCGCGCAGTACGCGCCGGAATTGCGCCCCTGCATCGCGCGCAACCCCAGCACCTACCCGGCACTGGTCGACTGGCTCGCCCAGCTGAACGACCCCGCGGTCAACGCCGCCCTCGCCACACGTCAGTGAAAGGAGCCGCTGACATGGCAACGATTCCCTATCCCCCAGCACCCGAGCTGGGCTGGTACGCAGACGATCCGGTAGACAAGCCTGCCGCAGTCTCTTCCGCAGCGGCGGAACCATCCCCCGTCTCATCCTCCACCGCCAGCCATGCGGCCAAGGGCTCGTCCGACGGCGATATCGAGGACTGGGACAGCACGGTGCTGTCGTCATCCTTCACCGCCAAGGCGCCGCGGAAGATATACATCCTGCACAACGACGCCACCGGCCAGACCATCGTCATCGACAAGAGCACGCTGCTCGGACGCAAGCCGTCCATGGACGTGCCCGAAGGCGCCAAGGCCGAGAAGGTCGAGGATCCGACGCGTACCACATCACGCAATCATGCCGCGATCAGCATCGATCAGAACGGCACGCTGTGGATCGAGGACTACGGTTCCCTCAACGGCACCTACATCATCCGCGACGGGCAGGAAGCGCAGGTGCTCAAGGGCAAGCCGCGCGAACTCGACGCCCCCGCCACGCTGCGTATCGGAGACCAGTTCTTCCAACTCACCGAGCGCCAGTAGCGGCATTGCACTGTCCATCATGTGAAATACCATCCGGCGAGAGTCCCATCCAACGACGGAAAACGGGACTCTGACCGGATGCAATCGATTCGATGATGCGCACCCAGAATGTTTCACGGGATGTTTCACGGAGTATTTCGCGTCTATGCATTCTCCCGTAGACATTCCCGCGCTTCGCATATGACAAAGCGGGGCCCGGAACCACCGCAATGGTTCCGGGCCCCGCTTTCACAGAGCTAGGACTCAGACGAGATCGTTGCCGGAGTCGGCGCCGAAGTCGTTCCCGCCCTGATCATCGATGAAATCGTCAGGATTGAAGTCGTCGCCGAGCTTCAGGTCACCGAAGTCGATGTTGGAGAAGTCCACATCAGACAGGTCGGCATCGGAGAAGTCGGTCTGCGAGCCGTCCATGTCCGCGCCCAGCCCGAAGTTCGGGTAGATCGTGTCACGGATGGCCTTGTCGGGCTCCACCACGGCGTTTTGGTAGCGGGCGAGGCCAGTACCGGCCGGGATGAGCTTACCGATGATGACGTTCTCCTTGAGGCCCTTGAGGTCATCGACCTTCTGGCTCAGGGCGGCTTCGGTGAGCACGCGCGTCGTCTCCTGGAAGGAGGCGGCGGACAGCCACGAGTCGGTTGCCAGCGAGGCCTTGGTGATGCCCATGAGCTCCGGACGAGCGGCGGCCGGCTTGCCACCGTTCTTGATGGTCTCCTTGTTGGCGGCCTTGAAGCGCGCCTGGTCGACGAGCTCGCCAGGCAGCAGCGGGGTGTCACCGGAATCGATCACGGTGACGCGGCGCAGCATCTGGTGCACGATGACCTCGATGTGCTTGTCGTGGATATCCACACCCTGGGAACGGTACACGGTGTGCACTTCGTTCACGATGTTGACCTGGGCGGCACGCGGGCCGAGGATGCGCAGGATCTTCTTCGGATCGACGGAACCTTCGACCAGCTGGTCGCCGGCGGCCACGTGATCGCCGTTCTTGACCAGCATCGGCGCGCGACGGGTGTCGGTGTAGACGATCGGTTCGACGCTCGTGTCGTCCGGCGTCAGCGTGATCTGACGGCCGTGATCGGTGTTCTCCACCTTGACCACGCCGGCAAACTCGGCGATCGGCGCCTCACCCTTCGGGGTACGGGCTTCGAAAAGCTCGGTGACACGGGGAAGACCCTGGGTGATATCGGACGCGGCGGCCACACCACCGGAGTGGAAGGAACGCAGCGTCAGCTGAGTACCAGGCTCGCCGATGGACTGGGCAGCGACGATGCCGACGGCCTCGCCGACGTCCACCAGCGTGTTGGTGGCCAGCGACCAGCCGTAGCACTTGGCGCACACGCCGCGCTTGGACTCGCAGGTCAGGACGGAACGCGCCTGCACCTCTTCGACGCCGTGCGCGACCAGGTCGTTGAGCACGTCCATCGACAGGGCGTCGTCGCGCTTGTACAGCACGGTCGTGCCGTCGGCCGGGTCGATGACGTCGGCCGCAAGCAGACGGGAGTAGGGGCCACCGTCGGCGGCCTTGACGAGCGTCAGGTTGCCGTTCTCGTCGCGGTCGGCGACGCGCATGGTCAGACCGCGCTTGGTGCCGCAGTCCTCCTCGCGCACAATCACGTCCTGCGAGACGTCCACCAGACGACGGGTCAGGTAGCCAGACTCTGCGGTACGCAGTGCGGTATCGGCCAGACCCTTACGAGCGCCGTGCTCGGAGATGAAGTATTCCAGCACGGACAGGCCACGGCGGTAGTTCGACTCGACCGGTCGCGGAATGATCTCGCCCTTCGGGTTGTTCACCAGACCACGCACGCCGGAAATCTGGTTGATCTGGGTCATGTTGCCTCGTGCACCGGACTCGACGATGATCGAGAGGTTGTTCTTCGGGTCGAAGTTCTTCTCGATGGCCTTGGAGACTTCCTCACCGCACTTGGTCCACACGTCGATGATCGCCTGACGGCGGTCCTCTTCGGTGTAGAAACCGAGGTCGTACTGCTCGTTGATCTTGGCGACTTCCTCCTCGGACTGGGCGACCAGCTCGTTACGCTCCGGCGGCTCGACGACGTCGGAGAACGCGAAGGTCACGCCGGACCAAGGTGCGCGGGTGAAGCCGAGATCCTTGAGCGCATCCAGCGAGGCGGCCACCTGGGCGGTGGAGTACCGGGTGGAGATGTCGTCGACGATCTTGGCGAGCTTCTTCTTCTTGGCCTGCTCGTTGACGAACGGGTAGTCGACGGGCAGCGTCTCGTTGAAGAGGATGCGGCCCATGGAGGTAGCGAACAGCACGCTGCCGTCGTGGAAGCGCTCTTCCTTGACGACGTCGGGGCTGCCCGG
>ERZ1034913.412-NODE-412-length-35950-cov-6.812425_pt1 | contig 35950 bp, 49 predicted proteins | sample MGYA00520697_ERZ1034913 | MGnify/ENA primary metagenome ERZ1034913 (study PRJEB33766, sample SAMN09781786) | gut metagenome | biome: gut microbiome | host: Homo sapiens | place: Madagascar | study: EMG produced TPA metagenomics assembly of the PRJNA485056 data set...
GGTACATGTACGCCTTCGGCGGCAACGTGGTGAAGAACGAGGTATCGAACACGGCAACCATGGGGATGCCGGGCATATGCTTCATGCAAGCATGGATACCCATGAGCGCAGCGCCGTTATGCAAAGGCGCCAGTTCGGCAAGCTCGTCGATCTTCGCGATGACATCATCATCGATGAGAACGGAGCGATCGAAATATTTGCCGCCCTGCACGATACGGTGACCGACCGCATCGATCTCGGAAAGCGAGGAGATCGCGGCACCCTCGCCCGAGACCAGGGATTCAAGCACGAGCGCCATAGCGTCGTCATGGTCCGCCATCTTAGCGTCGATGACCACTTCGTTATCGTCAAGACCGTGCTTGTGAAACGCCTCGGCCGAACCGACGCGCTCGCAAATGCCCTTGGCCATGAGCGTATGCGTTTCAACATTGATAAGCTGGTACTTCAGCGAAGATGAACCCGCATTGATAACCAAAACGTTCAACGGCCTGCCTCCTTACCAAAAGATTTCGAGCCATCATTGTAGTGGCAAAACACGCAACACGTCGCCGCAAGCGGCGCCCGCGCTGCACTCTGTCGGCAAGCGGCGCTACGAAAGCGTGGTGTCGCGCTGCTCGTCCGATACCTCCGGTTCAAGCTGGCCCATGAGCACGTCGACCTTCTGCTGCGCCGTGGCCAGGCGGCCCTGAAGCGCGCGTAGCAGCGCAACCCCGCGCTCATAGCTGGCAAGGCTGTCCTCTAGCTCGAGCGTATTGGATTCCAAAACGCCGACGATACCGTCAAGCTCGGCCATGGCCTCACGAAAGGTCAGGTCCTCGACCGGTTTCAAACTTTCATTGCCCATATCATGATTCCTTCCCTGTAAAGCCATCTTCGTCGGCGCGCCGGACCCCCGACACGCTGCACTCGATCACGCCGTCAGATACCGTCACATCAAGCGACTGCCCTGTGTGGGCTTGCTCGACCGACTTCACCACACCGCCGTCGCCATCGCGGGCGATCGAGTAGCCTCTGCCGAGAACCGCCAGCGGCGACAGCGCGTCAAGCTGCGCAGCCGAAAGGCCCGCTTGCCGGCGAAACGGCTCGAGCAGCTGGCGGCCCGAAGCAAGCAGACGTCGCTGCTCGTTGTCAAGCACCGCGCGTTCCCGCTCGCAAGCCTGGGGCAACGCGCGCAGCAGCCGCTCACGTGCGCGCTGCGTTTGCGCCGCCGGAGCGACGACCACCTGCGAAAGCGCGCGCGTCAAACGTTCGCGCTGGCGTTGCACGGCTGTTGCATCGGCGGTCAAGGCGTTGGGAAGCGCCGCGCCCAAGCGTTCGCGCAGCCGATCGACCTGAGCGCGATCGCGGTCCAAGCTGGCGGGCAGCGCCCTTGCCAGCCGGTCGGCAAACAAATCCACTCCTTGCGAGGAAGCCGCGAGCAAAGCATTAGGGTCGCAAAAGACCGGCCGGCTTGCGATGCGCCCGACCTGCGCCGCGCCGCCATCAAGAGCACGCTGGACGCAGGCATCCAGGCTGCCTCGACGCGCGCGGAACAGCGCATCAAGGTTCTCGCGAGCAGGACTCACCGCCTCGGCAGCGGCAGTAGGCGTTGAGGCGCGCACATCGGCGACCATGTCGGCGATGGATGTGTCGGGTTCATGCCCGATACCCGTGATAACCGGAACGGGGCATTTGACGATCATACGGGCCAAGAACTCGTCGTTGAACGGCATAAGGTCCTCGTACGACCCGCCGCCGCGCACCACCAGCACCACTTCGGCGCCGGCATGGACTACAGCGCGCATGCCCTCGACGATGCCGGCCGGGGCCTGCGGGCCCTCCACCGCCACACCGGAGAACAGCACCCGCGCCACAGGGAAACGGCGGCGCAGCGTGCGCAGCACATCGTGCACCGCATCGCCGCGCGGACTGGTGACCAGGCCGATGGTAAGCGGATATGCAGGCAAAGGCAGCTTTCGCGCGGGGTCCGCAAGGCCTTCTGCGGAAAGCTTCCGCGCTAGGTTGGCCACCTGCAGCCTCAGCTGGCCCTCTCCCACCGGCGCCAACGAGAACACGTCGAAGTTCATGCGCCCTTTCGCCGCATACAGCGTGAACCTGCCCGTCAGCTCCACCAGCTGGCCGACCGCCACCTGCACGCCGGCGGCGCGGAAACGGTTGTTCCACATCATGCACGGAAGGCTTGCCGACTTATCCTTGACCGTGAAGTACACGGCCTTGTACCCGGGCTTGTTCGACAGCTCGGAGATCTCGCCGACCAGGCGAACGGTCACGCCTTCGAGCGCCCCTTTCGCCAGCTGCATGGCGGCTGATACCGATAAGGCGCGCGAACCCGATTCCCGCGTTGCCGCTCCCCCGATTCGCGAAGCCGCATTCGCACCGGCCGCCTTATGCGCGCCGAAGGCCGCTGCGCATGCGCGGGCGGCCTCTTCGGCGTTTCGCGCCGGCCCCGAGGAAGCACCCGAGCTAGCAAAAGCGCCGCGGTGTCCTCCCGCGGCGCCGTTATATGATCGATCGTAGGCCACGTTGCTACTCGTCGCGAGACTGCAGCAGCCACAGCAGCTGCAGGATGGACGTCAAAGCAGCGGCAACGTAGGTGAGCGCGCAGGCGCGCAGCACGGAATACGCGCCGCCCTGCTCGGCCTGCGTGATGCCCTGGGTCTTCAAGTAGGCAAGGCCGCGGCGCGACGCATCGAACTCGACGGGCAGCGTGACCAGCTGGAACAGCACTACCACGGCGTACATGATGATTGCAAGCGTGGTAAGGCCGGAAAGCTGCATGAAGATACCGAACATCAGCAGGAACACCCAGGCATTGGAAGCGAAGTTCACCGCCGGCACCAGTGCGCCGCGGATCTTCATGGGAGCATACCCCTGCGCGAACTGGATGGCGTGCCCGGCCTCGTGGCATGCCGTGGCCACGGCCGTGATGGAGGTCCCGCCGAACGCATCGGGGTCCAGGGTGATGGAATTGTTACGCGGGTCGAAGTGGTCCTGCTGCGGGCCGCCGCGATAAACCTGCACGCCGTGGACGCCGTTTGCCGCCAGCATCATCTCGGCCATCTGCGCGCCGGTGACGCGCGTGGAAGAGGGAACGTGCAAATACTTGTTGATCTGGCGGTTCACGTACCACGACGCGCCCATGCCGATGACCATGGTGACGACGATCAGGCTCAAATAGCTCATGCTCATGTGGGTGATGCAACTCCTAACGAAAGCGTACGGCGCACGCCCTGCGCCCCGGGGCGAGGCGACAAGGCTGCGCGCTTGGTTCAACGAACCAAAAGTATACCGAAGCGAAACCCCATGCCCGCGGCTCCACGAATGTTACCGCGAAACGTTCGCAATCCGTTACCGGAAACGCATCGAGCCCGCCGCGTTCGCATTGCCGCACCGGGCGGCGACGCGCTAGCTATTCTTCGCCATCCAGGCGCGTGACGTGCAGATCGTGGCCGTTCAAGGACAGCACGAGCTTGCCCTCGAGCAGCTCGATGAGCTCCTCGCCCACCAGCGCCCGGCGCCATCCGCGCAACAGATCGATGCCCTGACGGTATCCGCGAGCCATACGCACCAGATCATCATGGCTGGCCAAGGTAGGGAACGCCACGCCGTTCTCCTTGGCGCGCAAGCGCACGAGCGCGCTCATAAGGTCGAGCGGTGCATCCACGTTGGGCTCGTTGCGGCCGCTGCGGTCGAGCTCAGGCCAGCTTTGCGGACCGGATTCCAGCGCCTTCTTCATAAGCCCGGCGACCGTTCGGGCATCGCGGGTGTTGAGCTTCTCGCGCATGCCTCGCACCATGAACAGCTCGTCGATGGTGCGGGCCTCGCGCTTGCACGCCTCCACGATCTGCTCGTCGGTGATGACCCACTTACGCGGCACGTTGCGCTTCTGCGCCGTGACCTCGCGCCATGCGGCAACCTCGCGCGCCGCCGCCAGCTGCTTGCGCGAAAGCTGGCCGACGCGCTTGAGCCTGCGGTAGCGCTCGCGCTCATCGGATTCGAAACGCGCAGGGTCGCACATCTCGGCGAACTCGGGGTCAAGCCAATGCAAGCGCCCCTGCTGCTCCAATTCCTGCTTCATATGCTCATACATGCGGGGAAGATAGGTGACGTCGTCGGCGGCATAGCGCAGCTGGGATTCCGACAAGGGACGGCGCGACCAGTCGGTGAAGGAATCGACCTTCTTAAGCGCCACGCCGCACTCGGCGCCCACCAAAGCCCCGTAGCCGATCTGCTGCGTGTGCCCCAAAAGCGCCGCCGCCACCTGCGTGTCGAACAGCGGCTGCGGGAGCACGCCCACCTCGTGCCACAAGATCTCAAGGTCCTGCCCGCCGGAGTGCAGCACCTTCATGACGCCGGCATCCTCGAGCAGCGGGGCCAGCACATGCAGGTCCTCGATGCAAAACGGGTCGACCACCGCCACCTCATCATCGGTGGCGAACTGGATCAAGCACAGGCGCGCATAATAGGTCTTCTCGCGTAAAAACTCGGTGTCGATGGCAAGGACGCTTGAGCGGCGTGCTCGCTCGACGAACGCCTCCAGTGCTTCTTGATCTTCGATATACACCCGGTAATTCCTCACGTTCATATCGTTGTGCTTTATGATGTAAGAATACCGCAACGGAAGGGAAAACCGTGAAACTGCTTGTCATCAACAACCTGGCATCGGGATACGGCGAAGGAGCCATCTACGATTTCATGCGCAGCTTCGCCGCCGACGGCGACGAGATCTGCATGCGCTGCACCAACGGCACCACGCCGGTGGGCTCGCTGCTCGACGATGCGAAGGACTTCGATGCCGTGATCGCGGCCGGCGGCGACGGCACCGTTGCCACGGTATGCTATCTGCTGGCCAACACCGGCATACCCGTGCTGCCCTTCCCCGCAGGCACGGCAAACCTATTGGCCCTCAACCTTGCAAGCCCGCTCGAACCCCATGCTCTGGCGAAAATGGTGCGCGCCGGGCAAACCCTTGATTTCGACATGGGCGAGATCTGCGTTGATGGGCAGCGCTTCGGTTTCTCCATCATGGCCGGTGCGGGCTACGACGCCGTCATCATGCGCGGGGCGCAGCGCGGCAAACGCCTGCTCGGCCCCATGGCCTACCTGCAATCGGCCGTGGCCAACGCCATGCCGCAGCAATCCAAGTTCACGCTCACCTTGGACGGCAAACAGGTGCAAAGCGAAGGCCTGGGCGTGCTGCTGGTGAACTTCAGCAAAATCCAGTTCGATATCACGGTCACGCACGACAACAAGCCGCGAGACGGCGAGTTCGACGTGGTGGTCCTGAAGGCGAAAACCGCATTCGACCTGATACCGGCCGCTATCGCGGGCCTTTTGGACCGAGATGGCGAATTCCCCGACCGCACCGATGCGCTTGAGATCTTCCGCGCCAAAGAGGTCACGATCGAAGCCGACCCGGCTATGGAAGTGCAGTACGACGGCGAGGCCACCGGCCTCACCACGCCGTTTTCCGCGCGGATCCTGCCCAGGGCCACGCGCCTGTTCATCTCCGACGAAGGCTATTCGCAGTTCGCGCGCTAACACGATGGCGCAACGACAGCGGCCCGCAGGCTCAAGGTCTGCGGGGCCGCTTTGTTTCAGGATCGCCGTCCGAATCCGCCGCGCGAATCCTTTACCGGCAAGTGCACCGTAGGCCGCGCACAGCGGCCGACGGTTGTTATTCAAGCTTGTATCGGCGCCGGCGGGCTAGCTGTTCAGCTGCTCGGTCTTGCGCTCTTCCTTCCACTTCGCCAGATTCGAGCTGTAGCGCATCTGGATAAGCTATCTATCACCTACTAACGTTCGCGAACAAGATTTACCTGACATTGCTCCGCAACGAAAAAAGGCCCCCGCCGAAGCGGGGGCATAAGATTAAGCGGCTTGCAGGCTGAAAGTAGTGACGCGCGAGCCGTTGCCGGCGAAGTCGTCCCAGCTGCCGCCGGTATCGGTCAGGTCGTGCATGTTCGGCAGGCCGTTGACGTTGTACTCGGCGACCAGCCAACCCGTCTTGTTTGGGTCGGCGGTCTCGTAGTAGCATCGCACGGCCGTGATGGGCGAGCCATCGCCAGCGCAGCCGTACATCAGGTCACCCTTGTCGTAGCCGTACACGGGATCAAGCCAGCCGGATGCTTCTGTGCACACCTGGTACCAGCCAGGCATGTCGATGGCAAGCCAACGGATGGGATCATAGCTGTTGCCCGCAAACGTATCGCCGGAGCCGCCGGTGTCCGTGTGGTCCACCATCTCGGGGAGCCACCAGCTGCCGGAGGGGTCAGTGGACGCGGCGTAGGTAATGGCTACGTCGCTCTGGTTGTACTCGGGATGCCAGTTAGTGTTAGACGTATCGCCAGCGCCGGACGGCGTGTAACCGCCGCCGATGTAGGCATTGACCGCCATCTTGAACTCGTCCCATGAGCGGCCATATTCCGCAAAGTAGCCAGTCGGGTCCGTATGGTCGGTGCCGCCCCAAATCCATGCGCAGTCGTTGTGCGACAACAGTCGGTCGATGCCCCAGCCTCGGCTGTTGAGGTAATCTCCCGCCCAGGCTACGGCCTGGTCCCACTGCGCCGAGAAATCCTCCCAGTTTGTCGCATGCGCCAGCTCGATGCCGACAGTGGCATAGTTACCATTGCCGACATGCCAACAAAGTGCCCAGTCGGGCACCGTGTTGTAGACAACGGAGCCGTCCAGCTCCATGACGTAATGCACCGCATAGGTGTCATCACGCGACCACAGCAGCGTGTGATTGTAGGCGGATGCGCCGGGGTTGGCCGTCTCGTGGATGACAAGATATTGGGCATCGTTATACCCATGGCCATAGCTCACGGTATCTTCTACCTGCTCATACGCCAGAGCAGGAGTGGCGCACGCGATGACCAGCGCGACGGATGCCACGAACGCGGCAAGGCTAGCCTTGATGCTCTTATTCATCGCCGCCACCCACCTTAGCTTTGAGGGCGGACGCGCCGATCGCGGCGCCGATGAGGGCGCCTGCGGCGTTGAGCGTCAACACGATGCCATCGACGTTCGCCAACCCCCAGACGGGTCCGATCGTGCCGACGAACCATGCGCACGCGGGCAAAAGCAGCAGCCCCACCCACTTGAGGACGTCGTACGCCTTATCGGGGATGAGCCAGTCGGGCACGCTCTCGTTTTGGTCTTTAGCCATATGACACTTCCTTCCAAACAAAAAGGCCGCTTTCGCGGCCTGGTCGGTTAACAGATATTCGGTTTCGTCTATTCGTCTATGACGGGCGTTCGCATCGAATCATCGAACATGCGCGTGCCGGTGCCGTTGCCGTCTATGCCGTGGTACGCGCCGTAGACGTTCTCGAGGTGCCTGCGGTTCGCGACCGTCATGCCGCCGTTCGCCATGGCCTCGGCATGGATGTTCTTCAGCTCGCGCCACAGCAGGGCGCGCATGCCGTCTCGCATCGCCTTGTCCTGGTCGATGGCCTTTCGCGACTTCGTGCGGACGGACGCGACCACTGCGGCCACGATCGCCCCGACGACGCCGGACACCGCTGATGTGACTGCGGCGGTGGCCGCGATTGCGTCAACGCTCACCAACCTACTCGCCTGCGCCTTCGCAGGCGGCTGCAAGCTGCTCTTCCAGCTCGTTGATTTTCGCACGATATCCCTGGCGGGCCTTCTCGGTCGGCGCGTACTCCTCATCGCTCAGCGCGCCGTCCGCGTGCTTGAGCGCCTTGTAGTCGGTCTGAGCCAGCAGGTTCTTCAGCGCCGTGATTTCCGCCTCGATTCGGCGTGTCTCTTCGTTCATCGTTACCTCTTTTCGTCGTGAAACAAATACTTGAACAGGGCATCCATGGAGAGCACCGTATCGTGCGCATCCAGATGCTTCATGCTTCCGCGCCAGCTTTGGTAGCTGCTCGCGGCATCCTCGTACGTCAGCGCGCCCTTGCGGTAAAGCCCGGCCATGCGCTTCAGCTTGCGCCGCTCGCGGGTTACGGCATCCCGGGACGGCCTCACGACCACGCGCCCGGTCTCGGAACAGAAGAACCTCTTCTTGAGCCATACGAATCCGCGAGACAGCTTGACTATGCGCGTCTTGGTCGGATGCAGGGTCAGCCCGATCTCTGCGCACTTGCGCTCGATGAGCATCAGGCAAACCTGCAGGTATTCCTTGGATTCGTGTATGCAATAGGAATCATCCATGTACCGCCCGAACGCGTCTACGCCCAGCATCTCCGCTATGTAATGGTCGATGCCGTTTTGATAGCACACCGCCAGAACCTGGTCGGGTTCGGAGCCTAGACCCAGCCCGCGCTCGCCGTGCGCGTCCACGAACAGCCCGGCAAGGGCCACGGCGCCCGCATCGGGGACGGCGTTGGCCACGAGCCGCTTGGCGCAGCCGTGCAGAAGCGAGTCGAAGTACCCCGCATCGTCCATGAGCAGGATGTAGCCATCGCGCCCCCGCTTGCGCCAGTTGGCGGCGAGGTGCCTTTTCATGAGCCTAATTGAGTATTCGGTGCCGCGCCCCTCTATGTTGGCGGCGTTGGAGTATGTGGCGGTAGGCACCAGCGCGGGCGTGAGCACGTTTCTCGTGAGCGATTTCTGCACCACGCGCTCGCTTATCCTCGGCGCGCTGATATGGCGGACCTTTCCGCGCTCCACCACGTCGAACCTTGTAAAGCCGCGCCTGACGTCGCGACCGGCCAGCATGTCGTCGCGCGTCCTGGCGGCGTTGAGCAGATAGTAGGCCATGTAACGCTGCACGGAGTGCTTCCACATGACCCCGCGCGCCGCCCTGCGCGATGCGCTGACGAGAGAATCCATGGATGCAACGTTTGCCAGCGTGCACGATTTCGTGCGCTCTGCCTTGGCGCGGGCGCGCTTCTCCTGACGGCGCTTGCGCCGGGCTTCCCGCCTTTCCTCGGATGTCATAGAGAGCGCCCCGCGCAGCTCGCATTGCGGCTCGCCAGCTGCTTGACGGCAGGCCATGAAACGCAGCCGAGCCGCTGATTGCTGCGCCATGCAAGCAGCGTCCGGCCTCCGTCGCGGGGCGCGTGTTTACGGGCTGCGCCCGATGGTCGCGCCCTCCTTCCTTCACATGCCCTGCGTTCGCTCTCGCTACTTGGTCTGGCTATGGGGGAATCCGACACGGGGACGAATCCAGTCGTTCGAAGCGCCATTGTAGTTGGCGTTGCCGTTGTTGTTGACGTAGCACGCGTTGGCGGAAGAGCCACCGGCTGCGGAGCGCAACCACCAGTTGTACCGACAAACAGGACGTGACCGCCGCCCATTATAGCAACTCCAGCTGCACGGCATGGCCGCTCAACCGAACGGATGGCGCGGATACCTCATCTTGCGTCGCAAGCTGCATATCCTCCGCCTTCTTCGCCTCAAGGCGCTCAAGCTCGGCGGTTGCCGCTGCTATGCGGTCATCGAGCGTCTGCTGGCCCAGGATGCGCACCTTCTTTCGCGCGCCCTTGAGCAGCTTCAGCTCTTCGTCTATGAGCATCATCAGCCGATAGAACCTTGCCGCCGGGCCTTGCGGCTCACCGTCCGGCGCGCTCGGCATGCCTTCCACCACGCCCATATCGAGCAGGCATTGCATGTCTTGCACGAGCTGGTTGCAATCGGCTATGGCAAGCGTCAAGTAGCGGCGGCGCTCCGCCGCGTTGAAGCTGTTGGACGGATAGAACGCATCGGATCGCACTATGTTGTAGACGAGGCTCCTGGCCGTCTCCACGGTCGGCACCGCGTTAAGCAGCCGATACGACTTCGGCACTACTTTCGAGTTTGCCATCAGCTTGTTGGTTTCGGTTCGGATAGCTATCGCTACCGAGAAGAACTTGAACTCGGAAACCTTGCGGTTTCGCTTCAAGACTCCGCTCACGCGGCACCCCCCCCCTATTCAATGCAGAGAAGAAGCCGCGCGAAGGCGGCGGCAGGAACAGCGACCAGTATACGTCTAGCCATGCGGCTAGCCGAACAGGAAGCCGACACGGGGACGAACCCAGTCGTTCGAAGCGCCAGTGCAGTAGGCGTGGCTGCCGTAGCTGACGTAGCACGCGTTGGCGGAAGAGCCACCGGCTGCGGAGCGCAACCACCAGCCGGACCGAGTCCCGTTCAGGCGGTGAGCCGTATCATGGAAGATGTCCCACTGGCAATCAAAGCCGACGCTGTATCCCTTGGTGCCCCACACGCACGTTCCGTACACCTCCGTCTCGGACAGCGAGAACACCTTGCCGATATCGGCCCAGCTCCAGGAGTTGGAATCTGTGAGCGCGCCGGACGCGCTATAGCGTTCCTCCAGCAGGACGCGCTGCGTGAGCAGGTACTTCGTGAGGTTTTCGGGCAAGCAGCCCTCGAACGCATTCTCCCAAACCTTGAGGTTGCTCGCGAGGTAGGGGTGCTTCTCGTCGGCGCTGCCCTGGTTTGCGTTCGTCTTGTTCCACTGCACGTAGCTGCTGTTGACCACGTCAGGATACGTTGAGCTTACCGCGATGGGAGCGGACGACACGAACGCCAAATGATGCCCCTTGCTGCGGTCATCGCACCAAAGATAGGGGTCAACGTGCGCGAGCAGAAATCGCACGGACTGCTGCGAGGTGACGGCGGATGCGCTCACCAGGGGGACGTCCAGAAAATCGCCTATGCGAAGCCCGGCGAAGTTATTGTTCGCCACGCGCTTGTGCAGCGCGTCGTACACCGTGCCAGAGCCGATCTCGCCCGCCAGGATGGTGGCGATGTTCTGCCCGCCGTACTTGCCGAGCGCGGATTGGCGGTTGTACTCGGCGTTTGCAAGCGCCGATTGCGCGTTGTCGCGGGCGGTCTTGTCGATGACCTCGTATTCGGTGCCGCCGACCACGAGGGCTTTTGCTTGAGCCATATGTGAGCCTTACTACTTGAGGGTGATTGAGGTACCGGATGCCGTGCAGGTCGACCCGAACGTGAGCGCGCTCCCTGACGCGCTGACCTTCGAGGAGGGGCAGTAAATAACCCCATCGGAATATCTAAAGCCACCGGTGATGTTCGCTATCTCGCCGTACAGTTCGGCTATCTGCTGCTTTTGCTTCGCCATATCGGACGAACCCGCAGCGCCTTGGGCCACGTTGTTGGCGATTTGCAGCGCCGCGCTTGCGGCGGCGTTTGCGCTGGATGCTGCGCCAGATGCACTCGCAGCCGCCTGGTTGGCCCTTTCGCTTGCGGCGTCCGATGTCTCTTTCGCGGCGTTTGCGTCCTTCACGGCCTGCTCCGCCTTTACCGCGCAACCTTCTGCGCTTTCCTTTGCCGCAGCGGCGGAATCTTCGGCTTTTTTGGCCGCGCCTTCGCTTTTGGATGCATCGCTCGCGGATTGCTTCGCGCTGGCGGCGGAGCTGCTTGCCGACTGCTCGGCGGATTCTGCGGACCTTTTGGCAGCTGCTGCGCTAGCAGCAGACTCGTCGGCCGCTCCGGCGGAGGCCTTGGCGGAGGCTTCAGCCGCCGCTGCGCTAGCTTTGGACTCGTTTACCGCCGCAAGGGCATCCATCACGACATCGGGGGACGGGTTTGCAGCGGCGCCGCCATCGACCTCGCCGCTCTCAACCACCAGAAAAGGCCGCGCCATCTTCTGCGTGACGATGCGCGCATTGCCGGAAAGGTAGCCGACGAACGATACATAGAGCGCGCCAGGCCGCTCCAAGCACTCCCATGGGATGGTGACCGTGGCAGCGCCGTTCGTTACGGTCATGGAAATGCGCTTTACCGTGCCGCCGTTAGAGAAAACGGCAATCCAGGAATTCGCGCCTTTCCACTCGTCGTCGAACTCGGCATGGAGCGTATCGGCCTTGACGTTTCGGGCGATTGCCCGCTCGTTGTGGGGATGGTTGATGACGCGCTCGGCAACGGTAACGTTATGCGTCTTCATCTTCGAACTCCAGCATCCACTCCAAATCGAGCATTTCTTTCCCGGTCAGCTGGCCGATAGCGGACTTGGCGGGAATCTTATAGACATCAGGCTCGTGCTCGAGCATCGCCCATTCCGTGATCTCTTTTTCGTATGCCGGCCAGTTCGGCGAATCGAATCGCAGCTCATAGCGGCCGGTCTCGTTTCCATCATCGCCCTTTTCGGGCGTTCCGTATTCCATGACCAAATCATGGCGCAGGTCGCGGTACTCGGTCGTCTCATCCATGAGGATGCGGGTGTTGCGCGCGGCCGCGTACCCAATCAGGTCGTTGCGGCCCAAGAGCGGCTCGAGCTGCGCGATCATCTGCTCCATCTCGATGTTCTTGAACGCTTTACCCATTGAGCTTCACCGCCTCAGGCTCGGGAGCTTGGAACGAACCGCCGATGGCATCGACCGCCGACTGCGCCTCGGCCGAAACGTCTCCTACCGGCTCTTCGACGAGCCTCAGAATGTCGTATCCGTCGTTTGCCAGGCGCTCGATTGAATCCGGCTGCGCGTAGAACTGCACGCCGTCTTTTCGCGCGATGTAAAGCATTTGACCTCCTTATACAGTTGTCATGAGTCCTTTTGTGAACGTTACCGATGAACGGGGAAGGCTCCAGTTGCAGCCGCTGATGTACTCGATCTCCGGGTAGTATTGCCCATTGGTGCATTGCACGTTGTACAGCTTGCTGAACGTGAAATTCATGCTCAGGCTGGTGCCGAACGTGATCGTCTTGCTTTGCCCGACGGTGATGGTGGCGCTATTGCCATACGAATAGTACGAGCCGATTCCAAACGGGCCATCCGTGAGGAGCGCGAGGCACCCGCGCCCCGCGAGACGGGCGCCGTATTTGCCCGTATCTGTCCAATAGTTGTTGAATCCAACGTACCCCGTGATGTCGTTTGAGTTTCCACCGCGAAGATAGCCTCCCGCGAGCGCGGCGTATGCGGTTCCGCTTCCGACGCTGATGCCGTCCGTGCCGACATAAACGCCGTATGTGTTGTCGATCAGGCTGCTCTTGCCGTATCTGATGCTGCTTTGCCCGATGGTGAACCCGCCGATGGTGCCGCTCGTTGCCGTTATCACACCGGTCTTCGTGACCTTGAAGTAAGTTGAATTGACGACGAACGTGTTGCTGTTAAACGTCACCGCGCCCGCGCTGATTGTGATTGCGCTCGTATCGTTTTTGAACGCCTCGCGAACGCCGCTCATATCGATAGTCTGTTCCTGCTTGGCTCCGTCGACGCTCATCACGATTGATGCGGTGCCTCCCAGCTTGCCGGAAACCTCGAGCGAGATGCTGTTCGCAAGCTGCTTGATCTTCGATTTCGCTCCGGCATCCGAGACGTTCCAATAGCTGCCGTCGTACACAAGCGTTGCAACATCGCCCGCGCCCCACCAATAATCCTTGGTCATAAGAGCGCCGTTTACGCGCATATACTTCGCGCCGGTGTCGCTCACGTTGAGCGTCGGGTAGCTTGCGGTATTGGCGTATGAGAACTTAACGCAGACGGTGGCGCCCTTATACAACCGCTTGAAGCCGTCGATGCTCACCAGCTTTGCAGCTGTGGCAGCCGCCGTGGTGCAGGTGCCGTACCCTTGCTCCAGCTGCTCGACCGAAAGCGTAATCCCCTCTGCGGTCTGCTTGATGTCGGATATGGCGGTGGTCACATAGGTAACGTTACCGTCCTCATCGGTATACGGATAACCTTGCTCGATAGTCGATTTCAGCGAATCGGAAAGCTGCTCGATGCGCGATTTGCTCACGCCATCAGGCCCTTTGTAGTAAACCGTCTCCTCGATTTTCTCGGCGGTCTGCACGATGTCGGAAATCTTGCTCTCGATGGTGATTCCCTTATCGCCGCCGAAGTTATCGAGGCGTTCGCTTACCGTGGACGTGATGGAATCCTCGGCAACCTTGATGGCGGTCTCGGTGTAACGCACGTAATATGCGATGTTGGTTACGTTGGTTTTGGTCTGCGAGCGCACATATTCAAGCGCGCCGGCAAGCCCGCCAAGCGATGAGACTATAGCCGAATGCGTGGCCTTCGTCTCGCCGAATTCCCACGTCGACTCGGCCGGTTCGCTTACGTTGATGGTCTGCTTCACGACCTCAAGCCGCTCATCAAGCCCAATCAGCGGGTTATAGCATGGGTACCATCCGTGAATCCGAATACGGTGCGCATCGTATCCCAGAAGCGATAAGTCGTATCCCGTTATCGTGGTCGATGCCGGAAGCTGGTTGTTTTGCTTGAGCCACCGCTCGCCTTTGTCCTTGAGGTTCGCAGGCTCGGTCACATCGTCCCATTCGTTGGTGCCCTCGATGATGCCGTACAGCTTCACCGCATCATCATCGTCTATGTAGGGCTTGCCGGCGTTTACGCTTTCGATGCCCAGGCGGTCTTCGGTCTCCACCTCGCGCTCGGTCCCTTTATCGTCGGTCTCGGTTTTCGTCAGCTTCGCGCCTCGCGGGTACAGACGCGTGATGAGCTGATCGGGCTTCAGCTCGCGCTGAGCCGATTCGATGTTGCGGCCAACGCTGATGCGCTCGGAGTGCTCATCGCCGAGCTTTTCCATGTAATCGAAATACAGCTTGCCGTCATCGCCGTAGCGCACCTGGGACTCGCCGCCGAAAACGTCTATAAGCTTTTCCTTGATGATATCGAAGGTGCGCTCGAAGTTCGTTCCCTTGGTGACGTTTTCCGTCGTCTTGAACGTCTGAACGGTGACGTTGCCGCGATAGATGCGCTTTTCCTTTGGCACATGTGCGTTGTGGTTTGCCAGCAGATAGTCGATGAATTCTTGCAGGCCGTTGCGAGACGTATCGCCCGCCCACGTCTTTTCCTCGGTGTATGGCTGCACGGAATCGTTCAAGTATCCGCGAAGCCCCTCGCATGTGACGCTTTTGTACGCAGCGCCGTCCGAGTCCATGGACGCACCGGCCGAAAGCACGCGCCCCTGGAACACGGCATCCCCCGTGCTGACATCGATGCACTCGATGATTGTGGCGAACTCCACCAGCGCATCGTATCCAGGGTTTCCGGGGTAGATCGTGAACGTCATGGAATCGGTGGCGTTCACCTCCTTGGTAATCTGACAGTCGGCAACGTGCGCGTAATCGCCGTGAACGACGGTCGGATGCCCGGAGTTGTAAACCGTTATCAGATACACATCACAACCTCCTTTCGCGCCACTTCAGCACCGCCGAGCCGCCGGTGACCGTTATCCGGTTGTCCCCGTGCTCGAGAGAGATGTCGGATACCGTCTCGCCCGAGAACGTCTGATTGAGCGAGCCCGTCTGTATAGTTACCGTGCCGGACGGGACCACCGTGAGCCTTGCCCATGCTCCATCGTTGCGAACGGTGTTTACGCCGGCATTCACCGGCTGCTCGCACCAGTCGTTCGACACCTTATAGGGGTCGACGACGAAAGAAACGGTGACCTCGGAGGAAAGCCCATATTCGTCCGGGCTTTCCTCCATCTCCGAAAACGACCCGTGATAGTGGAAATACGGCGCATCGTCGTCGTAGATGTCAGCGTCGAACGCAAATGCGCAGAACTCGCGCAGGCCGGCAACCTGCCGCTCCAAATCCTGCGGCGTGTCGGCCATGAGGTCGAACACGAACGAGAGGGTACGCGCCTCGAAATACGCGCGCCCTCCCAACTGCGAGAAATCGAGCTGGCCATCCATATAGGGAACGGACTTCACTGCCGTTTTCTTGACGGGCGGACTTATGCTGCGGCTCGCGCAGCACAGCCCCAAATCGCGCCATGTGTGCACGCCGTCGATTTCGAATCCGCTCATACAGCAAGCCCCCTGTCTACGAACGTCTGGCGCGTCCCGTCCACGCTATCGCGGGCGGATGCCGTGCCCTCGGCGATGGCGCGCCCATCGAGGTTGAGCACGGTCTTCCGTTTGGCCAGTCTCTCGATCGCGTCAACGATGGCGCCGGTCCCGCGCAGCTGGGCGCGCTCCGCCGCCGTCTGCACATAGTCGACGAGCGTGGACACCGGCGCTATCGCCTCCGGACCCGCTTCACCGCCGACCATGGCGCGCCCGCCGTTGAATCCGAACAAGGTTGGGCGCTTCAGCACGGCACCTTTCGCGTACCATTCGACGCTGATGCTCGGGATTTGCGGCGGGTCAATCGAAAACCCGCCGCTGATGGAGAAGTGCGGCAGGTTGATATGCGGAAATTCAAGGTGAAGCCCAGAAAAGAAATTGGATATCGCGTTGAGGGCGCCGCTGACCGTGTTCTCGGCATTGCCCATCTTCTCGCCGATCGCGTCAGCAATCCCGGAGAATATGCCGGAGACGACGGACGACACGGAATTAAACACGCCGGAGAACGTCGAGGCGATGGCGTTCAGCACGCCGCCGACGGCGGCATACATGCCGTTCAATATGCCTGTGACGATATTGGATAGACCGTTTAGGATTTCCTGCGTGCCCTGCTGGGCCAATGACCAATCGCCGGTGAAGATGCCGATGATGGTGCCCATCACCAAGTCGATGACGCCCTGCACGACCTCCATGCCTCCCTGGATTATCTGGAGGAACGAAGCCGCGAATCCTATTGCCCCCTCGACGATGCTTGCAAACGCCATACCGAATCCCTCGGCAAGGGATGCGAGCGCAGGCAAGAGATAATCGAGGAAGAACGATACCAGCATCGAGATGTAAGGCGATACCGCTTCGACCGCCTGGCCTATGGTCGCGCTCGCGAAGCTCCATACGTTGGTCACCACTTCGCGAAACTGCTCGTTCGTGTTCCAGAGGTAAATCAAGATGGCAACCAATGCGGCTATCGCCAATGCCGCAATGCCTATCGGCGATGACAAGAAGGAGATGCCCGAGCCTAGCGCGCCGACCGCCCCTGTTACGCCGGACACCACGCTTTGGATGTTCGCCACGATCGCGAACGCCGCGATGGCCGCGCCCGCCGCACCGAGCACCGGCGCTATCTGGTCGAAGTTCTCGATAAGCCACGTGATGCCGGGAACGACCGTGCCGGTCACGAACTGGACGGCGCTGCGTAAAGGCTCCTGGAACTTGTCGTAAACCTTCAGCCCCGTTTCCTCGAACGCCGATTGCATTGTAGCCAAATCGCCGTTGAGATTGTCGGTCATGGTGCTCGCCATGTCCTGGGCCGCGCCGTTGGCCCCGTATAGCTGGTTGCGGAAATCGCCAACAGAACCCGCTCCGGCGTTGAGGATGAGGTTGAGTCCCTTGATGGAGTCGGCCGTGAACGTCGTCTGCAGGGCGCTCGCCTTCTGGGCATCGCCCATGCCGTCGGTGGCGGATTCGATGTCCTGCACGATGTCCACCATGTCGCGGTAGTTGCCGCTCGCGTCCATGACCGCCACCGATGTATCGCCGATGGCAATCTGGCCGTCCTCCATCTGCGAGGTCATGTCGCGCATAACCGCAGTTAGGGCGGTGCCTGCTTCGGAGCCTTTAAGGCCCTGGTTGGAAAGCTCGGAGATAAACGCCGTAGTGGTCTGCACGTCCATTCCCGCCGCGTTGCAGTTGGCGGCGCAGTTCTTGAACGCCTGGCCCAGCTGCTCGGTGTTCGTGTTGGCATGGCCTTGGGCGTACGCCAATACGTCGGCCATCATGGCCGAATCGCTCGCTTGCAGGCCGAATGCCGATAGGTAGTCGGTCAGCAGGTCGGACGCCGCCGCCAGGTCCATCTCGCCGGCCTGCGCGAGCGTCAAAACGCCCGCGATGCCGTCAAGCGACTGCTGCGTATCCCAACCGGCGAGGGCCATGTAACCGAACGCATCCGCCACTTGGGATGCGGTGAAGTTCGTGCTGCTGCCAAGCTCGCGAGCCTTCGCTTCAAGTTGCGCCATCTGGTCGGCCGACGCGCCGGAAAGCGCAGCGACCTTGGACAGAGACGATTCGAACGTGCTGCCAAGCTCGACGATATCCCCCGCCAGCTCCTTGGTCTTCTGCGCGCCCGTCATGAGCGCATCGGTCGCGAAGTTGCTTATGATGCCCTTCGCGACCGTGAATCCGTCACCGGCCTTCTCGGCGGCGTTTCCCAGGTCTCGCTCTTCGCTGGCAAGGCTCCGCGCGGCGGTTTCGGCCTCGTTCATCTTCGCCTTGTTCTGAGATAGCTCGGTGTTGAGCGAGCGTATCTTCGACTCCAGCTGCTTTGCCTCGGTCGAGTCCTTCCCCTTCGCTATCACCGCGCTGGCGTATTCGCGCTGCAGCGCCGCCAGCTTCGTCTGCTGCTGGCTTATGGTCTGGGTCAACTGGGAATACGCCGATTGCGCCTGCGACTGCGCGGCGCGCTGCTGCTCTATGGCCTGGTTGGTCTGCGTTATCTGGCTGCGCACCTTCTCCTGCGCCGTGCGGGCGGCGTTCAGCTGGTTGGTGAGCCGCTGGGATTCGGCGGAGTTCTCGCCGAAGGCGGCGTTGGAACGCTTGAGCTGCGCGGTTATTGCCGCTATCTTCTGCTTGAGGGTTTCGTCTTGCTGCTGCAGGATCTTCTGCTTCGCGGTAAGCCCGTCTATGCTCGTGCCCGTGTTCTTCATCTGCGCGGCGTTCAGCTTCAGCTCGCCGCGCAGCTGCGTCATGGCCGCGTTGGCCGACTTCATCTCCGCCCTGAATTCATCGGTGTTCGCCGAAAACCTGATTTCGACCTCGTTCTTCGATTTAGCCAATCATCTGACCTCCTCCCTGATTGACTCGCAGACGGCGTTATCCCATTCGTCGTACGCCTGCTTGTTCGCGACCACGGATGCCAGGAACGGCAAGCTCGCGTTCAAAAACACCTGTTCGCTGATACCGAGAATCAGAACGTAGAGCGTGTAGGCATCGGCGGCGTCCTCTATCGGGAAGTCCGGAGCGCGGGTCTTGCGGGCGCCGCCGCGTTTGCCGCCCCTTAGCTGTCTTGCTCGGCTTTCGAACGCTCTTTGAAAGCCTTGGCTGCTTTTGGGGCGATCAGCTCCATGGCCGCATTGGTGATGACGTTGATGTCGTTGGGCAGGTTTGCGGTGAACTCGTCCTCCGTCAGGCTCCCGTCCGTGCCGCCGTTCTCCGACACATATGCGCACAGGTAGCCGCAATACACGATGGTTACCGCGCTCAGGACGTCTTTCGCGAAGCCGGTGGTTACCAGCTTGCTGAATCGCTTGTACAGGTCCTTGTCCAATGCGCTCATGCGAAGAAGCAGGCCCCAGGTGATAAGGAGCGGCACGGTGGTACCGTTGGCCATCTCGATTTCAGAAGATGCGCCCAGCTGGGCGTTGTTGTTCGGCATATCGTTCCTTTCAAATGGAAAGCGGGGCCGAAAGCCCCGCTTTTGCTACTGCTGCGGCTCGACCTCTCGGATAAGCGAAGGGTCGACGGCCATGATTTCGTCGATGCGTTTGCGCGTGATTTCGATGATCTCGCCCGCATGCTTCGTGCGCTTGCTGTACTTGTCGATGAACGAGCAGAGAACCTCGACCTTGAACTTCTCGGCCGCCATCACGCCATCGCCTTCTTAACAAGGTCCGAAGTGAACGAGGTCAGCCATTTGCTCTTGATGTTCGATGCGAGTCCGTTCGCAAGCGCCTCGTAGTGCCCGAATCCGTTATCATCGGGGGCGAACGCGATTTCGGCTTCGACCTCGGCAACCTCCTCGGAGCCGTTCTCGACCTTGTTGGCCGGGCCTGCGTTCATGACGCATTTCGGCCACGCTTTGAACTTCTCGACGTCATCCTCATCGAATACGTCGGCGGTCAGGCTGAACTCCGGATGGATTGAGTTGCGGCCATAGCCGTACACGCCATCGGCCAACATATCGGAATCCATGCCCATGAGGGTCATGTACAGCTTCCACGGGATATGCAGCGACACCTTCAGGGTGCCGTTGCCCGTCCCGCGCGTGCGCTTCTTCACGACCACGCCTCGGCATTTCTTGCTGGTGGTGATCACATCGGTGGATTCCTCCAGAGAGCCGATGCACTTAACCTCGCACGTGTCCGAGCCTACGGTGGCGTACATCGCACGCACCTCGTACTCGGAGAACACGGTCTGCTCGATTGCAGCCATATCATTCGCTCCATTCTCTTGTCATTGCGTCTATGCACCTTTGCACGACTTCGGGGGATGCGGCTTGCGCGCCGCGCAGGAAGAAGTGCTGGCCTCCCGCATGGTTTTTCGTGTTCGAGCCGTCATCCGGGAAATAGAGGTAGCGCCAACGCCTCTTCGTCCCCACGGACACGGCCAGGTTCTCGTCGATGTCGTAACGGGGCCAGTCGGACGCGACCGCCGATGCGCGGTGCCCTTTGAACGTGCGCCCTGACGGGTGTATCAACGGGTTTATCCGCCGGCTGATGAGGGGCCCCGCCTGCTTGTGCAGGACGCCGTTGATGGCCTTCTCTGCGTTTTCCGGATAGGCTTGAGCCGCTGCCATGAGCCTATCGAACTCTCGCGCGCTCAGGCTCACGTTGCCGCTCACGGTTTGCGCCCTTTCGTGAAGTAGACGCTCATCATCTCCACCACGTCGCGCGTGCCGGGCTTGGCGGTGTACAGATACTCGATATCGCGCGAGCGGTCTAGCTTCATGCCCGGTATCTTCGCCATAGCCTCGATAACGTCTAGATACATGCCCTCGGGCACGTAGTTCTCGCGAACGACGGCCACCAGAAACCGCTCGGAATAGCCCGTCAGGTTTTCTTTGGGGCTGGTGTTGTCGCGAGAGAAAACCGTGTAGTTCCAGGGGTCTGTTTCCTCGACCTTGGATGCCACGCCGTAATAAACGGCATCGTCGATGCTCTCGAGCGCGGCCTGGATATCGTCAAGCGTTGCCAAAGGGAGCGCCCCCTTCCAGATAGATGAACATCTCCGTTTTGGACGTGTCAACATGGCGTACCGTGTAGATGTTGGGGCCTATGACGGCCTTGCACCCCGGCTTCACGGCAGGGTGCAGATGCGTGCGCAGCTTCGCCGACACGTTGAAGCCCACCTGTTCGGCGAACTCGTAATCTTGTGCGCGCACGGACGATTCGGCATAGAACAGCTTCACCAGGAATTCGAGGTCCTCCAGGGTGGCGGCGTTCACCTTCGCCGCAAACGACGAGGTGCGCTGCTTTTCCGCGTAGAACGCCGCCACGCCGTCGCTATAGCTGGGAAGCGGCCTGCTCTTCTTCAACATACTGTTTCACCAGCCATCTATCTCGGCACTGGGCTATCTTCGTTGCGTAGTTCGCCCCGAAATCGTCCAGCGCATCGTTCCATTCGTAAAAGCAGTAGGCGAGAAACAGAATCTGCTCCGTGCCCGGCTGCTCGAAGCTGAAGCCGTCGTCGTCTATGCCGAGCAGGCCGCGCAAGTCTGCATCGGCCTGCTCCATGATGTCGTCGACGCGCTCATCGATGTCCGGGTCGCTGTACGTGATGCGCAGCTTTCGCCCTACCTGCTCGGCCAGGCTCATACCCGCTCACATCCCCTACGCCACGGGCAGCTGCTCGCCGCCGTCGGATTGCTCGACCACAGAATGACCGGTCGATGCATCGGTCTGCGTTGCCGCCGCATCGACGTTCTTCACGGTGATATAAGCCGGGTCGAGCGCGGAAATATCGAGCACGATGAAGGAGGTGTTGTCATAGGAGCGACCGGCGGCATGCTGGACCAGCTTGAACGTGCGCGTGTCGTCCAAGAAGCCGATAGAGTCATCGAACTCGATGTTGCCGTTGCGGGAGCCGCCAACCGCCAGGGTGTAATCCTCGGCGATGCCCAAAACGGCCTTGCCCTCCGGCACCGCGTTGCAGACGAGCGGCTCCGTGGGGAACGGGAACAGGTTGTTGACGTAACCCTGGCCGTTAGCGGAGAGCACCGTGGTTGCGGGCATGATTTTCTTGAGGTAATCCGTCATGCAGCACAGCAAAACGACCTCGCTGAAGGTGCGCTGCTTGCCCTTCTCGGTGGTCGCGACCCTGGCAACCAGGGGGCCGTACTCGGCGGGGGCGAAGGAGGTGACCTTGATGGCGGTCTTGTCGGGGTAGCCGGTAGACTGCTCGAACGCGCCGTTAGGATTCTTCATCATGCCGACGGGCATGCTGATGCCGGTGCCCTTGACGATGGCTTCCTCAAGACCAAGGCCCAACGCTTCGGCCATGGTCGCGCGGACAAAGGCATCCAAGAACTGCGGCCCCATGTCCAAAATGTCAAGAGGGACAATGCAGAACGCGGAATACTTCGCCTGCTTGATGTCGATGACCTTCAAGCTGCCCTTGATTTCGCTGATAATCTTGGCATCGATTTCGCCCCAGCCGCCGCGCTGCACGGAGTTATCGTTGATGATCCACTTCGTGGAGAAGCCAGCGTTTTGGAAGCGAATCTTGCTCAGCAGCGGGCGCGTCTCGACGAGGTAGCGGAGCACATCGTCGATGATGGTCTCAGGCATCAGGTCGTCCTTATCCTCATGCTTGAGGATGTCGATGAACGCCTGCTTGGTCGTTGAGGACTTGAGCGCGGAGGACACGTTTTTATACCATGCCTGCTCGGCGGAGGTCAGCACGCGATAGCCGCGCTGCGCCAAAACGGACTCGTCCTGGGTCTTCTGGAGCAGCTTGAAATCGGCGCGGATGGATTCGGCGGTTTCCTCTTGGAAAGCCTCCCATGCCTCGGTCATCACATGCTCGTCATCGGACTTCAATGCAGCGGTCATCTTAGCCGCTGCGCTGTTGGCGGTCAAAAGGCTCATTATTCGTTTTCTCCTGTTCGTTATTCGCGGTCGGTTTTCGCTTCGCGTTTCGCTACGACCTGCAAGAAATTAAGCAGCCCCTCGGACTGCTTGAACGCGCCGCTATGCTGTTTAGGCTCTGGCGTAGGCTCAGGCTCCTGACCTGCTTGCTGCCCGGGTTCGGGTTCAGGTTCAGGTTCGGGTTCCGGCTCCGATGCCGCAACCGGCTCGCCCTGCTGTGCAGCGCGCGGCGGGGCGATTTCGTTTCGCACCATGCCAACGAGCGCCGCCCTGGCGCACTGGGAAGGAGCATCCGCGCCGTTGAAATCCTCGATTTCCGTGGCGAATCCCATTTCGACCGCATCGGCCGGCAAAATCCAGCTTTCGGCGTCCATCAGCTCTGATAGCTTGCCTTCGTCGATTGACACGCGGCTCATGTAGGCGTTTTTGCTCGCTTGCGTGATGGTGTCCATATCGTCTGCCAGCTTGCGCAAATCTGCGGCGTTCGCAGCGTACGCGGATGTCCATGCGTTATGGATCATCAGCAGGGACGCATCGGACATCGCGCGCTCGTCACCGGCCATGAACACCACCGAAGCGATGGAGCACGCGAAGCCATCGCACGTGGTGCGGATTTTGGCGCTATGGCGGCGAAGCGCGTTGTAAATCGCCAAACCTTCGGCCACCTCGCCGCCGTAGCTGTTGATGTGCACGTTGATTTGACTAACTTCGCCAAGCTCCTCAAGCTGCTTGGACAGGCTGCGCGAATCGGTGCGCCCGTCATCGGCCCACCACTTCTCGGCGATATCGCCGTAGATGTCCAGGTCGGCGATATCGCCGTCCTGCACCAGCTGAAAATACTTCTTCATCGTCATTTGTTATCACCTCCTTGCTGCTGCAATTGCCTTAGCACGTCCTCTATAGCGCCCAGATTCTTGGTCATCATCCGGGAGGACGTCGTCTCATCGTTGACGCGTTCGCGGCCCAGGGCCTCAAGCACATCGTCGATGGTTAGAACGCCGCTCGATACCAGGTTCATGACGGCAGGCGCGGCGTCGAAGATATCTATGTGCTTGATGGTGGACGTGTCGACCTTGACGCGGCTCCCCTGGCACACCTCGGAGAGCGAATAGTTCTTGCGCGTCATCTCATCGGAGAGCATCTGCGCCTCGGGGTCTACAGAGAACGTGAGCATGGTGTTCACCAGATCGCCCATGTTGGTCATATCGCCGTACATGATGGACTTCGGGATTTTGAACGCCACGGCGCACGCATCGTAAATCTCCTTGCGAAGCTCAGTGATGTCTGCGGGTTCCGTCTTGTTCTCGATCTTCACAGGCTCCAGGCGCTGGCCCTTCGTCTCCATGTACACGCTGTTTGCGTTGCCGATGAACGTTTTCAGGTTGGCTTTGAGCATTTCCTGCAAATCGCCCTCATCGGCCCTGGTGCCGGTCGGCGCGCGGTCGATGGATACCTTGTACTTCTGGCCGCACGTGTTGCGGTACGCCGTCATCGCCTGGCCCATCATCTGAGCGTACTGGTCGAGCGTCTGTTCGACGTAGCTGGATATGTTGCGGTCGTTCAGCTTGAAGTACATGCAGTTGTTTGCCGAGAACTGCTTGCCGTAGCTGTATCTTTCGACGGATATGTTCGTGAAAAGGTTGTTTCCCAGCTGTCGTTCCTGCTGCGTGAACCCGTCTGCAACGTAGAATCGCCCCCTGATGGGAACCACGAGCGCCTCGCCGGTGCGGCAAAGCCGCTCCATGAAATAGTTCCAAAACTGGCTGGCCGATTGGTTTGGGTTAGGGTCGTAGTTGAGCCGGTACCATAGCTCGTTTCGGGCCTCTTTGCCGTGCTCGTACACGCGTATGGTGCACATGGCTATGGCGTTCGCCTTGTACGATATCGCCGTTTCCAACGCGCACAGCTTGAAGTAGGCGGCAGCGGCAACATCCGCCGAAACCACTCCCCCGCCGCCTGCGGCGGGCTTCATCTCCGGCGTTTTCACGCGCAGGCTCAAAAACTCTAACAGTCCCACGGCATCACCTCCTTTCTTAGAACGTCAGGGGTGCCATGAACTCTATCTCGGAGGTTTCGGGCAGCTGGTCGGCCACCGTGAAGGCGGCGGCAAGCGCCATGAACCCGTCCGTTTTCCTGGATTTTGGCTCGATTTTCTCGTAGCTGTAGTTGCCGTGAGCCGATGCGACCAGCTTCACGTTGTTGGTGTACCAGCGCATCATGGGGTCTTCGCCCCAGGCTATGGTGCCGTTGAGAAACGCCGAGTTGATGACGGGCTGCACCTGCATCAAATCGGACGGACGCGCCAGCTTCACGGTCTTCTCCTTGGCGGAAAACCCGATTTCGCCAAGCGCCCTCATGAACGTGGTGTGACGGTAAAAGTCGATTGCTCCGCCCAGCACGTCGTAATCGGCCATCTGCTCGTAAATCCAATCGCACACAAGCGATGGATGTATCTCCACATCGTCCACGTACTCCAGAATCCCCATCTGCTCCCACTCGTCGAGCGGGGCGCGGATGCGCGGCAGGTCGTTTGACCGTTTGCATACCCACGAATGATGCATCGCCATGTACTCTCCGTTTCGGCGGAACAAAAGCGCCGCCGCCACGAAGTCTTGCGTCTTCGCGAAGTCGATGCCGAACACGCACGGCATGCCGCGAAGATCGGGAAGCGCGCGGCTTGCGGTTCTCAGGTTCTCGTAGTCGGTCACCTGGTAATCGGGGTTTCCGGACGGCAGATTCATTCGCTTCGTCATGAAGTCGGCGTTTCCGGCCGGATTTACCAGGAAATCGGCGTATTCCTCCTCGATTTGCTGCATGAGCACGGGAAGGTACGGCAAAGAAGGGCATGCTTTGGGCCACATGGCCTTGTCGTGCACCTCTTCGGCGGCGTCCAGCTTCCAGATAAGCGGCAAGAAGCCGTTGTCCGGCATCTCGCCCGCCAGGATGCGCCGAGCCTTTTCGAGCAGATTGTCGAGCACGCCGTCGCGAACATCGCCGTCCGTGGTGGTGTAGAGGCGGCGCGGATGCGGCTTCTTGCCCAGGCCGGTCGTGAAGACCTTGATGTTTCGCCAGTCTTGATAGGCATGCACCTCGTCGAAGATGACCATGCCTGAACGCAGGCCGTCCTTCGACTTCGGGTTATCTGTTCGGTACTTGAGAGTCGAGTTCGTCGAGCGGCATGTGATGTGCTCGAGGTTCCACTTGAAGCCCTTCTGGAACTTCGCGCGCTTGCCGGTGTTCTCCAGGATGTTCCACACGTCTGTGAACGACGTCTTGGCTTGCTCCTCCGAGTTTGCGCATATGTCGACGTCGTAATCCCGGATGCCGTTGACCTTGGTGAGCGCGCAGAAAGCAACGAACGAGTCATACCCGTTCTTGCCGCCGCCGCGCCCCATGTAGACAAGCTCCTGCGACCATCGAGGAGTGCCGTCCGCCTTGAAGACGCACATGAACAGCGTGAAGGCGAACCACTCCCACGGAAACAGGTCGAACGGGAAGTATTTCTCGTACGATCGGTACCCTTCGATGCGCTCGTAGTCGATTATGAGCCGCTCGTTGGCGAACACATTGCGCAGATAGGCCATCAGCTGATGCTGCTCCTTGCATGCCGGGACCTTTCCGGTCTCGACCATGCGCATGTATTCGCTTATCTCGGGGCAGGTGATGCGCTTGCGCTTGACGGCGCGGCTAGAATTCGCTCTCGTCATCGTCTTCACCGCCGGAAGGGACGACAAGCCTGCAGCGCGATGTTACCGTAAGACCTAGGGCGGACGCGCTCGTATGAGCCTGCTTGAACGCCTTATCCTGGGCAACCTGCAGGCTTTTGATACCGTCAACATCATCTAGCTTCACCAACTTACTCGTAAGCGATTCAAACAAACGTTCTGATACCAGATACCGAGCGAGCAAATCGGCATCCGGCTGGCCGAACTGCTCAGGCATGATGTCGCGGAGCATCTCGGCGTAGCGGTAGAACGCATCTACCAAATCGGGCCACTCGCTGAGGTACTCGGGGGCCTGCACCGCGCGAAGGTGCGGCGGTATGGTCGCTTCCTCGGCTTTGCGGCGCTCCTTCTCGGCTCGCGTCAGATGCGATTTCCCGCGCGCCACGATCACATCAACGGGCTGCTTATGACGTCCTGCCAACGGCCCCACCTCCTATCGATTTTTCCCAAAAACGGAGAAAAAGTCAGCCTGTCGGGTTTCCGCCCCCGTTGCCTTCCCCTCCCTTAAAAGGGGGCTATGGGGGGCGGGGGGTATGTCGCTTTCGGCTTCTCCTCGCGCCGCGTCGCATGCTCAGTCCCACCGTTCGGCCGTCACGTCTTTTCGTCTGTTTTTCTTCGCGCCCCGACGCTCCCCGTTGCATCTGTCGTGCGCTTCGTTGTGACATCGGTTGCACAGAGGGTGCAGCACCTCTCGCGGCGTGCCGTCGGGGCCTTGCACCCATCGGGTAAGCGCCAGCCCCGGGAACTTGCGCACCTCCTTCTCGTGATGCACCGTGTCGGCTCGCGTGTACTTGCCCTTGGCGGCGCACGCCTCGCACTCGTTGCCGTGATCGCGCATGACCTGCGCCTTGAGGGCGCGCCATTCCGGCGTCTTGTAGAACGCGTACAGCTTCCCTTGGCTCTCCAGCTCGCGTATCCATGACGCGAGCGGCCTGTCAGTCGGCACGTGCGTTTAGCTCACCTCGTTTCAGGGCATAAGAAAAGCCCCGCTTTCGCAGGGCTTCCCGTGGTACTATGTGCTTGCTTGTTTGCGGGGCCGGGGATTTCTCCCCGGCCTTGTTCGTTTAATCCTTCAGCGTCTCGATGATGGTGTCGAGCTTTCGCTTCCAGGCTTCCGCGTCTCCCTCCAGGCCCTTCAGCTCTTCGAGGTGCAGCACCAGCATCCTCTTGAAGGTTTCGAACTCTTGGTTGTTCATCTCTTCTTGCCTTTCGTCCATGGCTCGGGCCTTTCCCTTGCCGGTGTCTATATTATACTATATAGCCATCAGCAAGTATATAGTAAACTACATAAGTTTTTGGATCTCTTTCCTAATCAGCCGCTTGATCTCGGCGTTCACGTTGCCGCAGTTCTCCAGGTACTCGATGACGTCCTTGTCCGTCTCGTTGTTGCACCTGCAAACGAACGTTCGCATATGGTTCTTGATGTACTTCACCGTGGCCTTCGTCTGAGCCGCCGTTGCCATAGAATCACCCCCTCTCGGCTGCGATTAGTATACTATATACGCGCCTTTGGGATGACGACATGGAACAGGAAAGCCGCCGGTGCCACTGACGGCGCCGACGGCTTTCCTGCTACTTACGCATTGCTGTCTATGTCGAACCCGCTACTCGAGCGTCCCACGAGTTTGCACCGACCGCTCTTGTCGCTTTCTCGACGTGTACAAGATAACAGCTTACCCCCGATTAAATGCGATTAAGTTACCGAATCGGCTACATGTACCGCCATGCGCACCTGAGCGCGTTTCGGTGGATGTAACGCTCGTTGCTCTCGGAGTAGCCCATGTCGTGAGCGGTGTTCACCGCCCCTTTGCCGTCTATGTATCGGTAATGGAGGCATTGGCCCCAGATGTCGTTCGCCTGGCCCACGCGGTTGATGACCCTTCGGACCTCTGCTCTGGCGCGCTCCCATTCGGCTATCTCCTCCGGTATGCGATCGGATATGTCGCACAGCCTGGCCACGCCCTCGGCCATCTTGTCTCCGACGGCCGAGTTACCGCCGCCTCCCTCGCCGCCCGTCGATGCCGTGATGGAGTACACCTGCGATTCGATGCGCTCCTTCTCGGCGATTAGGCTCTCGATGTTGCGCGTCGCGCGCTGGTAGGATTGCAGGTAGCGGCGAACCTCGGATTCGTTGTAATCGGTCAATCAGTCACCTTCTCTTTTCGTCGCTTTCGGCTCGCGACCGGTTAGAACCGTGTACAGCCCGCTAAAACCAGAATCGGAAAGGTGCCAGCACCTCCCGCTGAACATCTCCACGGATCGCGTTTCGAGGTGAACCGCCTCTATGCGCGACAGGTCAATCACCACAGAACTCCCGTTTTGACATGTTGCTTGATACCAGCGACTATATGATGTCGGTACCATATGGCTGCCTCCCTTCATTGCGCTCGTCTTCGCACGCTCCTGCGGCGGCGCACGCCCATGCGAGTAACGCGAGCGATACGGCCATTCCGCCGAAGAAGCACCCGGCGATGAACCATCCTGCGGCGCTCATCAGCTCACCACCTCTCGCCCGCACTTCGGGCAGTAATTGAACGTCCCCGTGATGCAGTAGTGCTCGAAATCCTCGACGCGGTTGCCGCACACGCTGCATTCGAACCCGTTGGCGCACGCGCCCATCTCGCGCTCGTCGTAGACGTTGTGGCACATCGGCCTGTCGATTAGTTCGGCGAATCGCAGGAAGATATCTCCGCACGTCACCTTTCCGCGAAGCCCAACGAATACGCATATATCTTGCATCACCGCCGATACGTTGCCCAGGTCGCATATTTCGTCCGGAAACGTGTCACTCCACGCCTTGGCTTCTCTTGCCAGCCTTGCCGCAACCTCTCGGCGCTCCTTGTCGCTAATCACGAATCCCACTCCCTCCCGCAGTTGCCGCAGCAGCGCAGCGGGACCACGCCGAGGCCGTCCATGACCACCGCGTCTTTGCGCGTAAAGGCACCGCAATGCGAGCATCGCCAGTAAGCACCGTTATGCTCTTGCTTCGCCGTCGGGCGGTCGATAAGGTCAGCCAAGCGATCGAACGCCTGCGCCTTTCTCAAGTTGTCCAAGCGTCCACTACCAAGGATGATGTTGCAGAAAGCTCGCCAGTCAGGCGTTTCGTACTTTTTCAAGTATTGCCGAAGATTAGCCGCAACTATCTTCCGCTCTTCGTTGCTAATCATCGAAGCCTCCTCAAGACCTCCACCGTTCCGCCGTCCGGGTCGATTGCCTGCACCCGGACATCTCGGGGCAGGTTCCAATCGGCCTCCTTGTCGGACACGATGCAATGCATGCAGTCTCCGGGCCTCAATCCGTCGTTCATCGGGGACACCTGCCTGCGCTCGTGGAACGCGTACCATCCCTCGTGCACGCATCCGCTCGCGTCGGTGTACCTGATGCGCGGAATCTGCGGCATCGGCTCCGTTTTCGGCAAATCGCCGTCTTTCACGCTCACGACGTCGGCCATCCTGCGGTTCCAATCCCTCGCCGGGTCTTCCGACATGGCCGAGGTCCTGATGCCGCAATGCCGGCATTCGGCGATTCGCCACGAGCCGAAACGAATCAGCCGGGGTTCGCCGCCGCAAAACGGGCATGGCTTCAGCTCCATTCCATCCTCCTAACGTTCGGCCAGAACGGCCATCTGAATCGGGGTAATCATCATTCGTCATCCTCCTCCTCGGCCGGAAGCTCCACGCCGCCGCCGAGCACGCAGCGCCCGACCTCGCGGCAGTTCGTCCATATGGGCCTTCCGGCCAATCCGCATTCCGTCTTGGTTCTGTAGCGCCCCATCTCGTGCGGGCAGCTCTCCGGCTCGGGGTCGGCGAACAGGCTGAGCTGCCCGGGAAACTCACGGCTCATCGGCGCATCGGGCGGCTCACTTCAGCCACCTTTCCTTGAACCCGCTCAAATCACGGTCACCGGTTTTCACCGACCATGCCAAATCGCTCAGCATGTCGCTTACCGCGATGCTCGTCTTCGTGATCTCGAACGCCGCCATGTCGAGCATGTGGGCCACGTCGCGCGGGTCCGCGCTCGCGTCGCTGGCGGCATCGCGGCCGCAAGCGGAGCGCAGCTGCTTCGCCCATCCGGAATCGATGGCATCGACCATTCCCGCCGCATAGGCGGCCCCGATGGGGTCTACGCCGTCCCTGGGCGCGAAATCCCGCATGGCCTCGGTTTCCGCCGCCTCGATTTCATCGGCGACGGCCAGGACCTTCGAAGCGTCCATCACGCATGCACCGCCTTCCGAATCGCATCCGCCCATTCCGCGAAGACGCCATCGCCCATGGCGTCGGCCAACCCGAGCAACGCCTCGCGGTCGACCTCGCGCCGGTTGCCCCTCGCCCTCCACGCCATGCCGTCTTCGATGAGCTGGCGCAGCTCGCGATAGCCCTTCTCCGTCATCGCCGCCGAATACGAGCCGCTTTGACCGCGCCGCTCGAACTCGTCGGCCTTGTCGTCCGCCCAATCGAGCCAATCTTCGGGCGTTATCTTCGGCGCGCTCATTTGCCCATCCTCTCGCCGCAAACCGGGCAATATGCGGCCCTGGGCGGCACGCCTTTGCGCCACGCGGTGACGGCCGCGTACGAACCGCACCGCTTGCACGCGCCCTCATGCCGCGATTCGTAGAGCACGGGCGGCTTCGAGTCCGGTTTCTTGCTCATAGGTACCTCGCCTTCTTCTCGGCCTCGTGGCATTTCCCGCAGTGCATGTCGAACGCGAGCGGGCAGATCTCGCCGGGGCACTTGCCCGCGGAGGAAAGCTGCTCGCACTTCGCCTCTATCGCGCACCTGCGGAAATAATCGCGCTGCTTTATCGCCTCGTTGGCGCGGCGCACCGCCTCCTGGAAGGCGTGGCGGTACGCCGCCACCTGCAGCTCGGCGATTTCACGCGGCACGGTATCGTTATGCTTGACCTTGCGGCGCGCCATGCCCCACCTCCGATGCCTTGTACTCGACTTCGTAAACCTCGCTCATCATGCCCGCGTCAAAGTTGCGCATCGCGAGCAAATCGGCCTCATATCGCTCCTCGAACACGGCCACCGGCTCATCGTCGCAGGTGACCACGTATACCGCGCTCATCGGTCCATCCTTACGGGCATGATGCACGCCTGGAAGCTGTCTGCGGTCACGTAGATGGGCTTTATGGGGCTGATGAGCTCTATGCGCACCTCGTCGGCGGGAGCCGCTCCGAGCGCGTCTGCCAGGTACTGGGCCTGCATGCCCACATGGCACTCTCCGTCGTAATCGATCGCCTCCAGCTCCTCCTCGTACGCGCCCGTCTCGTCGTTGCGGGAGAGCAGGCATTCGGGGCCTATCTGCATCCGCACGTATCCCTTGCCGATGGCCTGGGCGCGTTTGACCGCGCTGCGAAGGTATGCGAGGTCGAAGGCGGCGGACGCGATGCGCTCGCCGTCGAAAAGCTGCTTGACGTTCGGGAACTTGCCCTCCACCGTGCGCGTGGTCCACACGCCTGCATCGGTCTTGGCCTTTATCTGTCCCGCCGATGCCGTCAGCACCACGTTGCCGCCGCATTTGACGGACAGCACGCCGTCGAGGAATGCGACGGGCGCGCAGCATTCGAACGGCGAGCCGTCGATGTCCATCCACGCCCGGCCCACGCGAAAGGAATCCGTGCATTCCATGGTCAGCGTGGCACCGTCCGATGCGATGCGCGCGCACGTGAACACCTTGCGGGCTTCGTCCTTCTTCGCGGCGAACGGCTTGCACGCGGACACCATGGCCGCGAGTGTCGCGAAGTCCAGCACGAGCGAATCGCCCTCGACGTCGGGGAAGCCGGGGAAGCTGCCCGGGTCCAGAGCGGGCAGGTCGAACGCCGTCTTGCCGCACTCGACGATGATTCCGCGCCCTCCGTCCCTCAGGGTGACCGCCTTATCGGGAAGCGTCTTCACGACGCCGGAAAGCGCGAGCGCGGGCACCAGGGCGCATCCCTCTTCCTCGACCAACGCCATGGCGAAGCACCTGACGGACTCGTTCATGTCGGTCGCGGCCGCGTCGAGTCCGTCCCCTCGCGCATCGAGCAGGATGCACGAGAGATAGTCCACCTTCGCCGCGCGCGCCAGCTTAGCGGGAGCGGAAATCGCCTGCTCCAGCGCGTCTTTGCTAATCGTTATGTTCATCTGCGTCCTCCATCATGTCGAAAATCGATACCTCATCGCGCCTGCGCTCCGCTTCGCGCAGGTTTTTGACGGCTTCTCGGAAATACGAGGGCTTCAGCTCGATGCCCACGTACTCGCGCCCCATGAGGATGGACTGGTAGCCCTCCGAGCCGATGCCGCCGAAAGGGGACAGGATCACATCCCCCGGGTTGCTCCACAGCCCCACGCATCGCTCGATGACGTCGAGCTGCAACGGGCAGATGTGGCGCTCATCGTCCGCGTCTTTGGCGTTGCGGCCGTTGAGCGTGTTGGATTGGTCGATGTCCATCCACACCGGCGATGCCCATTCCTGCCACTGGGAAACGGGAAACTCCTCGGACGTGTGGCTGATGGGTTCGGGGTTGTCACCGGGCTTGCGCATGACCACGACGTAATCCGGCACGCCCTGGCGGCTCATGGACGAATCCTTGCGGATAGTCTTGTGCAGCAATCCCAGAGCCTTGGTGCGCTGCATGGCCGTGACCGGGTTCTTCCAGATGGTCACCTCGGAGTGGTAGACAAACCCTGCGCGTTCGAACGCCCGGATGACGTCCCCGCGGAAATCCTTCAGGCCGATGATCCCATCGCGCTGCTTTGATTTCGGCAGGTTCATGCAGTGGATGCAGCAGCTCCGACCGGGCATGAGCGTGCGGTACAGCCCATCGATCAGGAAATCGAACTGCTCCCAGAACTCGGCATCGTCCTTGCAGTTGCCCATGTCGTGCTCGCTGTCGCTGTAGGTGTAGAGGCTGGCGAACGGGGGGCTGAACACGGCCAGCCCGAACAGGTCATCGGGGAATTCCTCCAGGCGCTCCACGCTATCGCCCAGAAGCATCTGCCAGCATTTGCCCTCGGCGTCCGCGTAGGCCGCATCGGGCACGTCCGCCTCGGCGGCGCCTGCAATCTGCCGCTCGGTCTCTTCCGCCATCGCGGCGATCATGCCGCGCTTCGTCTCCTGCATCTGCTCCTCTTTTCGCTTTATCGCGTCCACCGACGACGATTCCTGGACGGTGGTGAACACATGGGCCTCGACGGGCTTTCCCTGGCCGAAGCGCCAGCAGCGGCGCACGGCCTGATAGAACTGCTCGTAGCTGTAGGACAGGCCGCAGAACGCCATCAGGTGGCACTGCTGCCAGTTCATTCCGAACCCGCAGATGCTCGGCTTGCTGACGATGACGCGGTATCTCCCTTCGGCGAACCCGGTCATGGCGTCCGCCTTGCTCTCGGCGGAATCGCTGCCGCGAACCTCGACCGCATCGGGAATCGCCTTGGCCAGAGCCGCCGATTCGTCGTTGTAATCGCACCATACGCACCATTGCTCGTCCGATGCGTTGACCATGGCCGCGAGGTTCTCCACCTTCCAATCAAGCCCGGCCTTGCGGGCGCGGCGCTGGCCGGCCAACCCCTCCTCGGGCAGGGCGAACAGCACGCCGTCGGGGACGTATCCCGAATCGCCCGTGTGCGTCACGATGTCTAGCGCGGGAAGCTCGTATCCGTCATCGGGGTATCCGATATCGCCGGGGCTGGAGATCATGACGGCCCATGTGGCCATCCATCGGTAGAAGTCCGCAGCCGCATGGTTCTTGAGCCGCCATTTCGACGTGTCCCCGCCGTCGTGGGCGAAGAACATGGCCAGCATCTCCTCGCGCTTCATGGCGCCCACGATCTCGGCGTGCGTGCCGAGTTCCATCTGGTCGTTCGGGGCGGGCGTGGCGGTGCAGCACAGAACATAGGGGACCATGCTCAGCTGCTCGGTCAGCGCCGTGCGGGTCTTGGAGTCGTGGGCCTTGATGATGCTCGATTCGTCCAGGACCACGGCCGCGAAGTCCATGAAGTCGAAGTGGGACGCCATCTCGTAGTTCGTCACGTAGATGCCCGATTCCCCCGCCTGCGAGCCGTCTCGCACGAACCTCGCGCTCATGCCGAACTTCTCGGCCTCCCCGACGGTCTGCATGCCGACGGTCAGCGGGGCGATGACCAGCGCCCGAGCGCCCGTGTGCTCGACGCATTGGCGCGCCCATTCGAGCTGCATGGCGGTCTTGCCCAATCCGCAATCCGCGAAGATGGCGGCCTTTCCGCGCCTGCACGCCCATCGAACTATGTCGCGCTGCCACTCGAACAGCATCTCGTTGACGTCGCGGGCCTCGAACCCCTCGGGCGCGACGCTCTCGCGCTTCGCCCGGAGGAACTCCCGATATCCCCGCGCGCTCATGACAGCAACACCGCCGCAAGCCCGAGGAATATCGCGAACGCGGCAAGCCCGCATGCCACGCTAACCGCGCCCATGCTCGCCCTCCTGCCCGACGAACGCATGTACGGAGATGTCCCCGCCGCCCAGCTCCTCGGCCACCTCGAGCAGCTGCGCCTTGTCCACGGTCACGGTCATGAGGTCGCTCGCGCTTTGCGGCTTGGGCTTCGCGGACACGAAGCAGCATGCGCCGTCGTGGTTGCAGCACGTCGCGTAATCCACCTCGTACATCTCCGCCCCGACGCACAGCATCACATCGCATCCGGCGACGCACTGCGCGAGTTCGCTAATCAGCTCATGCACTTTCATCTCAAATCTCCTATCTCGGTTCGAACCAATCGCAACCCGAATCGCTCGGCGTTGCCCCTCGCTCGATTTCCTCCGTTCCGTCCGCATCGCACACCCACACATCGCAGGCGTCGGCGATGGCCTGGCGGGCGTTCTCGATGATCGGCTTCGCGCTATGGGTGCTCCTCGGAATCACGCGCAGCTCCGAGAGCATCGAGTCGAACGCCCTCATGGCATCGCCGGCCCCGCCGTTGAACACGTGGCCGTGGACGCAATCGGCGCACGTGGCGCTCCTGCGCATCGCCTCGTAGGCGGCTTCCCGTTCGGCGCAGTGCCTGTCCCAGGCAAGCGCGCCGCCGTATCGGTCGCACATCACCAGACCGCCTTCCAGCCGTTGCGCGAGAGCGCGTCCATCTCGTCTATAGGCTCGTCCGCCAGCAGGTAGCACCAACGGCCCCGCGAGTGCTGCGGGAGCGCCGGGGCGATATCGGAATCCCTGCCGTCGTTGAACCAGAACCAGAGCCTGTGGCTCTCGACCGCCCCATGGTGCAAAAGCCGCCCGTCGGCGTCCCTCAGGTTGTTCCCGAAGCCGCACAGATGGATCACGGGGCCGTCCGCCCCGCCCAGGGAGCGCGGGACGACGTGATGACCCTCGGGGTGCGGCCTGCCGCAGACGGCGCACCATCCCGGCTTATGGGAAGGCCCCGCCATGTTGTGCCGGTTGTATCGGCTCATGAACTCGGTCACCGGTTTCCACCGCCTATCTGCTCGTCGGTGAACGTGTCGTAGCACGTTGGGCACTCCCATTTCGCCGTCTGCTTGTTCCGGTACAGCTTCGATTGGCACAGAGGGCAAACTGGGTTTTTCGCCGCAACGGCAGGCGCGGCTCCAGCCGCCGCCGCGCCGCCTGTTGCGGGCAAGGTAGTAGTGCTTTTTAGAGCACTACTACCT
>ERZ1034913.414-NODE-414-length-35868-cov-24.025158_pt1 | contig 35868 bp, 38 predicted proteins | sample MGYA00520697_ERZ1034913 | MGnify/ENA primary metagenome ERZ1034913 (study PRJEB33766, sample SAMN09781786) | gut metagenome | biome: gut microbiome | host: Homo sapiens | place: Madagascar | study: EMG produced TPA metagenomics assembly of the PRJNA485056 data...
GGAAAGCCTGCACTGTGTCAGGAAACCCCGCGCTTTCAAGCGCGGGTTGTTTAGTTGTTTGAGCTGCTGTCAGCTGAAGCTCTCTTTTTCTTTTTATGGAATGACACGTCAGCAAATTAACAACAAACTAACAGCATTTTGTTGTAAACCAGCTGATAAAATTGCGGTGTGTGGTGAATTTCATCGGAGAAAACCATGGCAACACTGCAGTTTGCCTTTCGCCTGGACGCGGAAGTCGGGCAGAAGGTGAAGGAGGTATCTGAGCGGTTGGGTATCTCTGCCACCGATGCCTTCCGGATGTTTGCATACGCTTATGTCCAATCAGGCGGTTTCCCTTTTCCGATTCGCCTGAATCAGGAAAAAAACAAGGCTGAGCCGTTTGCCTCGGAAGCTGAAATGAATGATTTTGTGCAGGCTGCCGGCGCGGACATGATGCGCAGATTCGATGAAGAAGAGGCCCGACATGGAGCGCGGTGATGTCTGGACGTGCCTCTACGAAGGCTATGCCTCCAAGCCGCGCCCAGTCCTCATCGTGCAGGACAACGCGGTTTCCGGACAGTTCGGCTCTACGGTGATGTGTCTGATTACGTCGTTTGTGTCAGACGATATTCCGACGCGCGTCAGAATCGAGCCGAGCCCTGCAAACGGACTTCTCAAGACAAGCTGGATTGCGACGGAAAAGATCATGGCTGTGCCTGTCAGTGCATTAAAAAACAAAGTCGGTCAGCTGTCGAAATCCGATATGCAGAAGGTTTCTGAGTCACTGCGTAAGGTGCTCGGCCTTTGAAAAGTTTCTACTTCTGTTGCTGAAGTCCCGGACGGATGAAGTGTTTGACGGACTGCCGGATTTTTGGGCACAACTTCAGCGTACCTGGGCTCTGGGTAAAGACGGAGCTCAGGCGCTTTTGATATTGAGCGGTTCAGTGCAAACTGCGGTTGAACGGATTTTCGGCAGCCGCAACGAGCCTCTTTTCGGACGGTCAGACCAAATGATGATCGTTCAGCCTTTTACGACGAGTCTTATCGGCCAAATTTATTCGGATGCAAAACCATCGGTATTTGTCTCGAAAGATTTGTTGCTTTTCTATGCGCTGACAGGAGGCGTTGCGCGATATATCGAGGCGCTTGTTGACGCGCAGGCCGTGACGCAGGAAAAAATCCTCTCATTTCTTTTTTCAGAGCCCGGCACGGCGTTGCTGAAGGAAGGCGATGCGCTGCTGGCCAATGAGTTTCGGCTTACGGCTCCGCTTTACCGCCGAATTCTGTACAAGCTCGCGACAGGGCGCTCCAAACGCACGCAACTGCAGGATGGCGAGACAGTTGATATTTCGCCGTATCTGGCACGCCTTGAAAATTTGTACGGACTTGTTAGCCGCGTGCACCCTTTTGGGGAACCCGCAGAAACACGCAAGACGCGCTATCGTGTACCCGATCCGTATCTGAGATTTTGGCTGTACTTTTTAAGCGGAGACGATGTCGAGGCTCAGATCGAACTGCAGAAATGGCCTGACTTGATCGGGCAGACAGCAGCGGCTTTGCCTGCCTATCTTGGCCGGTCGCTGGAAGACTGGTACCGGCGGCTTTTTTTTGGAGTTTGCGGGACTTTCGCCGGTGGGAGCCTGGTGGGATCGACGCGGTGAAAACGAAGTTGATCTCATTGCGCTTGATAAGTCCGGAAAGCGAATTATCTTTGCGGAGGTGAAAACCCGGGCCTCAAAGCTTGATGAAGCAAAACTGCGTCAAAAAGCAAAAGCGTTTTTTGATGCGCACGGCGGTTACAGCTCGTGGGAGGCGATATTCCTCGGGCTCACGCCTGATCAGATGCTCGATGCGTCAGAGAGGATCTTGGAACAAAAAATTCTCTGACTGTGCCGACAGAAATTTGAGATCGGCCGGGTAATGACTTTTGTCAGACAGTGGTTTCAGAAAGCAGGAACTGAAAAAAACAAGGGCTCCCCGATCGGGAGCCCTTAAGAATTTTGTGGCGGAGAAGGAGGGATTCGGACTTTTTCTCTGATGCCAATAAAATCAAAGACTTAGCTTTCCGCATTTTAGTAAAAATTGCACAGGGTCACCAAAAAGGTCACCAAAAAATCCCTAAAGAATTAACTATCGTAAACAATGTGTTGATTAAGTTTGTTTATCGAAAAAGGGGCGGACCTCAATTCTGCCAGCCCTCAATGGTGCCGTTCTTCTGTAAAGCCTACGATCGCTGAACACGCCATCCCAAGTAACGCTCCGCGAATTGCGCAGCAGTGAGTATCTCTGTAGCGCCTATATGTCTACGTTCGAGTAAGCCGGCGCGTTGGTCCCCAGTGACAAGATTGTTTGCAGAACCAGCCTCACAAATCGCGATCAAGAAATTGTCATCAGGGTCGAGCGCTTCTTCAGAAATCAGCGATTCAGGGCGAACAATCGTTGCCAAACTACGCATACGATTGACGAGCACTCCAACTCGGTGTGGTTGCAGAAAGGGCTGCAAATGGGCATAACGCGAGACTCGCCGAATTTCTTCGAGCTGATCCTCTGAGGTGAGAAGCTCAAAGTCTCCGGCGAGCCATGATTGAAGGATGAGGTCAGGGGGATTGTGCGGCGAAATGAGCGCTGAAATCAGAACATTTGTATCAAGAACGACTTTCATCTCGATTGGTCCTTAGCCCAGGCAATTCCATCCGCAATAATCTTGTCGAGCTCATTCTGGGATAGCCCAGATGCACGCACCTTTTCTTTAGCCTCTCCTGTAAGCGAAGACAAGATGTAACGGGAAACCGCCTTTTGGACCAAAGAAGAAAGAGAACCCTTTTTACCTCCTTGAGACGCAAGGTAAATGCGAGTAGTTTCATCAAAATCAGGTGGAACCGAAATGTTCCACTTTACATTCGCAATGCGAGTGGCAGACTGTGTCATGAGTATTCCTATAACCCGAAGGGATGATATGCGCCTATCTGCCTATGATTATAGGCGCAAATGTGGCACGCCGGTGCCTTCAGCGGTTCTTTATGGGGGTTCGCTTAACCTCAGCTTGCATTGCATGCCTTGCTTTGTCAGTCAATGAACTGACGGTCTCTTGTGCAGCAGATTTGACGGGCGGTAGTTTCTGAAGATGCTCCTTCGCAGCTCGGGCGAGCATCTTGTCCTGACTCGAACCGGCGTTCAGCTCGTTGATTACGTCGTTCAGGAGATCGGTCAACTCCTGACGTTTTGCTTTCGCCTTGACGATACCCGGCGGATCGGGGATAGGCTTCCTACTCCGAACGGAGCGTTCGACGTCCATCAGCCGGTTTTGCATGGTCTTGAGCAACAGGGTCTTCTTTTTTCGTGCAATGGCGTGCTTGCGGGCGCGTTCCTTGTTGGTTTGCACCTTCCGCGCGTTGTGAAACTCCGGTTGGCCCAGTGAACGACGTGTCACGCCACGCTGCCAACGCTGCGTAGCGTTGGCCTCGATGCCTTGTTTGCGCAAACATACGGCGAAATGTTCGCGCATCTCCTCACGGCGAGTGTTGTCAATGTGAAAACGCCGTCCGTCATGGCCGATGGTTCGAAGCAAGATATGGCAGTGCGGCTGTGTCGTCCTGCGATCATTTTCCGGCGTGTGAAACGCCATCAGGTAGTCGTATCCGCTCAACGTGTCTTGAGCCCATTTGCGGCATGCTGCTTTGAAACCCTCTGGCGGCGTACCGGCCGGCATGGAGAGGATGATCCGGCGGCCGTGGGCACGACGATCGTTTGAGGACTCCTCTTGGGGGATTTGCGATTGAAGTCCCCATTGACGGACGACAGCTTGCACTTGTTCCTTGGAGCCGTGGGTGAAGCCGTCCTGGTCTTCGATTTCGAGTTTGCCGTTTCGACTGATGTAGTCGGCTGCGGCCTTCATGTGTTGGAGGCAACGAATATTGGCGCGTCCGATCTTCAGCATGACTTCCGGTGCCCTTCTGACGATGCCCGCAAGTTTCTGCCTGGGAGTCAACCGTACGAGTCGAGAGCGGGCGCCAGCCCCACCTTTATGGTCGGGGTCTGCGACATGTCCCTTGTGATACCGCATAGACTCCGGGAAGAGCCGATCGAGAGCTGAGTCCTTGATCATTTCCGAAGCCTTCTCAGTTCGTTGATGACCAACTGCTTTTGCTTCTCAATGAAGACGTCAAGCGGAACATTTCTTGCTTCTACTTCGCGGAGAATTCGTTCGAAGAGCGCTGTGAGAACCGGGTTTTTCATGACGTCGGGAACCACCTGAAGCAGGTGAAGGCCAAGCTCAGTTGCAACGATCTTTTTGCCCTTGACTTCGAGGTACTTCTTCCGCTTGAGTTCGGCAATGATGGCAGCCCGCGTGGCGGGCGTGCCGATGCCGTCTCCCTCCTTGAGGAACTTCTTGCTCTGCGGGTCGTTCACCGCTTGGTGGATGTTTTCCATGGCACGAATCAGCGTGCCTTCGGTGAAGGCAGCGGGCGGTTTCGTGCGTTCCTCTTCGCAATCGATTCCGGATACGGGCAACTGCAGGCCAGACTTCAGTTCCGGCAGGGCCTGACCTTCATCATCCGCTTTGTCTTCGTCGGCTGCGCTCGTGACAACTTTCCAGCCGGGCTTTGTGACAAGACGCCCTTTGGCTGAGAAGCGTTCCGTTGCAATGCGCAATTCGATGCTGCACGCTAGGTACTCGTGTGCGGGAAGGAAGTTCGACAAGTAGCGCTCGGCGATCAAGCGATAGATTTTTCGTTCGTCGTCGCTGAACTTGGAGCCGTCTGCAGCTTGCTGCGTCGGGATGATGCCGTGGTGCGCCGTGATCTTTTTGTCGTTCCACGTCGGCGACTGGATCGAGCAGTCACATTTCGCGACGAGGCCCGCCAGGGGCGGCATGGTTTTGGCGATTGCGGCGAGCACGTTCTTGGCGTCGGCGTATTGAGACTCGGGAAGGAACGAGCAATCCGTGCGTGGGTAGCTCGTCGCCTTGTGCGTTTCGTAAAGGGATTGGCACAGATTGAGCGTCTTCTCCGCGGAAAAGCCAAATTGGTTCGAGGCGCCCAGTTGAATGTCGGCAAGTGAGAAAGCCTTCGGTTGCGCAATCTTCTTGGGCGTGCGCGAGCACCTGACGACGGTGGCTTGGCCGACGGCCTTCAGTCGCTGCTGCAACGCGGCCGCGATGCAGCGATCGACCAAGCACTTTTGTTCGTCGATTCCCGCTTGCGACTCCTCAGGTTCCCAGACGGCGGTAAAGGGTTTACCGCCGCCAAGGCGGGCCTTGATGACGAAATAAGGCACCGGCTTGAAGTCACGAATCGCTACATCACGTTTCGCGACCAGGGCGAGCGTCGGCGTCTGCACGCGACCGACGGCGATGAGCTCCTTCTTGCCTTGCGCCTGCTGCGCCAGCGTGTAGGCGCGAGACAGATTCATGCCGAGCAGCCAGTCGGCCCTTGAACGCCCTAGCGCAGCCAATCTCATGCCGTCGAACGTCTCGTTGTCTCGAAGGTTGGTGAGTCCTTTGCGTATCGACGCACTGTCCTGTGCGGAAACCCAGAAGCGTTGCACGCGGCCGGTGTAGCGGAAGTGTTCCAGAACTTCATCGACGAGGAGCTGCCCCTCGCGGTCAGGGTCCCCGGCGTGTACGACCAGGGAAGCTTTCTTGAGCAGTTTCCCGATCGTTGAGAGCTGCTTCTTAACGCCTTTGTCGTTCTTGGGCAAGAGCTTCCATGTCTTGGGAAAGATCGGAAGATCTTCAAAACGCCAGACTTTGGATCCCTTTTTCGTGCGCGGAACGTCGTCCGGCAAATACGCATCCGGTTCCGCCTGCTCGAGTAGATGTCCGAAGCACCAGGTGACGACTGAGCCGTCCTTGCACGTAATGAACCCGTCGCCGCGCGTGACGCAGTCAAGCTCGGCAACGATGGCTTTCGCGACGGACGGTTTTTCTGCAATGAAGAGTCTCATGTGCGGCCTCCCCGATCAGCGTTCAAGCGTTCGCGGTTTTTGAGAATCGGCTGCAGTGGTTTTGAGGCCAACCTCCGACGCTTTTCCCAGCGATGGTTGAATTACCCAATTCGCCTGGAAGGCAGGTGACTTCTCAAGTGCGGTTGCGCGAACCTTAGCGAGGCTTGCTGCGGCGGCTCCTTCAGCAAGCCGTACTCGCATTTCGACTCGACGGGCAATGTCGGGAGACACCTTTGAGGCTGCTGCCATGCTCTCCGCCGGGTCCTTGCTGAAAAAGAAACCGGGATGCCCTCGGTCGATGCCGATCATCCAGTCTTTCGAAGCGGGGCTCACTCGTTCACGAAGGGCGCTTGCTTCGGCCTTTTCCGGGGAAGCGCCGTCCTTGAGAACGGCCTCCTTTTTCTCCATCTCGAAGCGTGCCAGTGCTTTCGCGTTGCCGCGAATGATGTGAAGGCCTTGCCGCATGACCTGCTCATGCGACCAACGGTGAACCATTCGCGTTTTGAAGTCAACGGCGTAGTAGGTGTTCGTCCTTTCGTAGCTCTCTTTGTCTTCTTGACACACGGCTGCAACGGCCCGTTGCTTGTACTCGTCGCAGTCGCTTTCCGGCAGTTTCTTGAGCTTCTCGCGCAACGGCTCCTGTAAGTAGTTCGCTTCCAGCGCCCCACGAAGGAGTCGTTTTTCTCCAAGTACACCCCAATGTTTTTCGCTGTTCAGACGAATGATTGCCATTTCATCAAGGAACGGCGGCTGAATGGCTTCTTCCTGTAGGGTCTTCAATGAGAATCCGCGGCTCGCTTTTGCCGCGTGTTTGAAAACATGATTTGCAAAGTCGTCAGATTTCAGCTTGGCGACCTGAACGGCCAGCGCTGGGCGATCGGTGATGAAGAGTCCTTGGTGATCAGCGTAGACGCCGTGTAGGAACGACCAGGCATTGGCGGGGTCGAGCACCATCCCCACCAGATTGCGTTCCCGTTCCTGCGTCATCTTGCCTCGTTGAAGAGCAATACCCCAGGCGGACTCGAATTCAGCTTTTGCGCGCGGATTCTTTTCCAGAATGTCGCGGGCTTTCTGCATGAACTCCGCGTGCGTGAGTCGCTGCACACCGTTTCGCTCGAAGTCGAGGACATAAAACTTTTTGCCGGAAGAGGACGGTTCAAGCGCTTCAATCGATTTCGGAAAGGCCGCTTTGCTGCGTTCGGTGTCCAGCGTTTTCCAATAGCGCTCCGCGCACAGACGCTGCGGCTTCAAGGACTCCACAAATTTGGGATCCTGCAGCTGCCGGTGAATGTCGTCAACGGTGATGCCGCTATCGACGCGAGCTACGAGGGCCGTCGCTTTTTGGGCGAGGTCTGGGGAATAGAAGGACGCGGCTGCAACGGCCTGCAGCGGATTGTCGGTGTAAAAGAGTCCTGCGTGATTTACCGGACACTTCTCCAAATTCGACCACGGCAAGGTGGGGTCGAGCAAACGGCGCAGCACCTGTCTTTCTTTTCGATCCGGGTCACTGTCTCGAACGATTTTGCCAGCCTTGGTCTCCGTGACAAAAGCCTCTTCAAACTCTTGTTTCGCGCCCGGATTTTCTTGCAGGATGGCCCCGGCTTTCGCCATCAATTCACGGTGCGTGACAACGGACGCATCATTGGCCTCAAAGTCGATCAGGTAGAAACGCTTCTCGGCCTTGACGGCCGCCAGCGCTTCGCGAGCGACGAGTTTTTGCTCTTCAGGAGCCGCGGCAGGGAACTTCTCCGCGGCCGTTTCGAGAGGCGTCTTCTCCTTGGCGGTGTTTTCCTCCAAAGCCTTCCAATAGTTGTGAGAGTTCAGGCCGAAAGCGAGAGCGGTCGTCGAGTTCCGTGCTTCTTCTTGCGCCCAATCCGCTCGGGCTTTGTCAGCAACGTCATTGCCATCGATACGCTGCAGGAATCGAAAGGCTTTGTCTTCCAACCCCGGCTGCAGCTTGGCAAGGCCGATGAAGTGATGCGGATCACTTGTGGCAACGGCACCTCTGTGCAGCGTGATAGGCAGAAGGATTTGCGACCGTGGGTCCGTAGGGTTGAGCAGCGCATTGCAGGCGTTTCTCTCCAAGTGCTCCGGAGAGAGCGTGTTTCCCTGAACGGGGACGAGAAACGACTCAAATTTCGCCAGGGCTTTCGGCTTGTCGTTCAGCACTTTGCGCACGCCGGCAACCCATTCGGGGTGCGTGAGTCGCAGGACGGCGTTCTTCTCGTAGTCGACAACGTAGTAGCGTTCTTGTTCAAGATTTTTGACAAAGTCGGTGATCTTCTGCGCGTCGGCCGATGCACGAATGATTTCGGCAGGATCTTCCTTGAGGATCTTGATCCATGAGGCAACGTACGCTGCATGCTGCTGCGTGTTGTGCGGTAGACCGATCTCGGAGGCGAGCATCATTGAGGCGATTTCAGCGCGCAGTTCTTCCTTGGCGTAGTCAGGTGTGCCAAAGCGGCCGCTAAGGTCTCGATTGAGGCGGGACTCGTGACCGGTCCAGTGACCGAGCTCATGGAGCGCCGTATCGTAGTAGTCGGAGGCGTTGGCGAACTGTCCGCGCTCAGGGAGCGTGATCGAGTCTGTTGACGGGCTGTAGAACGCCGCGTTGCCGAGCTTGTGGTGGATGACGGCGTTGGAGGCTTTGAGAATCTTCTCGGCGCGCTCATTCGGATCCCAGGTGACCTCAGGAGCTTTCCATTCCGGAAGGTTCAAGCCTTCGGTCTGCTCGGCATTGAAGACGACAAAGCGACAAGGAATCAAAATGCGCTGTCGTGACTCAGGAGGCAGCTCTCGGACCTCTTTGGCAGAAAGCGGTTTGCCCTCCGCATCGAGCCATTTGTCGGCCCAGTAGAGGCAAGGCACGCCGCGCGAGCCCTTCTTCACGTGACCGCCGGCATCCGTGATCTGCTTGAAGGTCATCCAGCGAGGATCAGAAAACCCTTGCATTTCTGCAGCCATTTGCAGACAAAGCCAATTCGCGCCCGAGTACTGTGATGCAGTGATCGGATTGTGCGGGCGACTGGTGACGCCGTTCCAGGGCTTTTGCCAAGGTGCAGTGCCTTTTTCGAGTTGCTCGATGAGGCGGGATGCTACCTCTTCGGCGAGCGCATTCAGCCGGTCTTGCGATTTACTCATGGCCGATCTCCCGACGAGCGTAAGACGGCCGGATCTTTACAGGCCTCTTCGAAGAATTCCTTGACGAGGTCGTCGGTTTCTTCTGTGGTGAGCGAAGCTTCCTCAAAAGCACCGAACGTTTCGGCTTCCTTTTCGGAAAGGCCGTAGTGGTGCAGCACGCTGCGCTCGATGGCGGTGTCTTTGATGTTTTCAATGAGCGCTCTTCGCTCTTGGGGCGTGAGAGTCTCTTCCATTTTGATACTCCGGGTACGACAAGAAGGTCGCATGTCGCAGGGACATGCGGGTGAGAAGTCGAAAGGAAGCGGTTATCGCTCTTTGGTTGGTTCTGCCTGCGCTTGACGGTTGCGGTCAGGCTTTTGAAACTCGACGCCCGTGAGTCCGGGCTGCGTCAGCGAGAGTCCCAGGCTTTTGGCGAAGACTTCGTGAGAGGTGCGGTCGTTTCCGTCACGGTCTTTCCAGACGCGCTCGCGCATGCTGCCGCGTACCTCGAGCGTCATGCCGTCTTTGAGCAGACCTTGCACCTGCTCGATCGCCTTCCCGTTGTACTTGACGTCATACCAGTCGGAGTCGAGCATCTTGAAGCTCCCGTCCTCCTGACGCTGGAAATTCGGGTGATAGGCGCGGAAATTCAGAACGGTTTGTTCTTTGCCGGCGTTCTGGCCGGACATCGGGGTGAATTTTTCGACCTTGGGAGCGCCGTGCACGACGACGCTGGTGGAAATGTCTTGAAAGTCAGACATCTTGAGCCTCAGTAACAGAAATGCTAGAAACTCAGGCGAAGCCTGAGGCCTGTTACCGGGGAATTGCCAGGTAGAAGAATACCTGAAAACAAGCTTGCACAGAGCGCAGGGATCGTGCCTTTGTGAGATCGTTGGAGAGCTGATGAGACTCAGGCCGATGAAACCCAGATTGCTCGTTGGTCACTGTAACGGACATAAAACTAGAGGGGCGACCGCGAACGACCACCCCTCCGTCAACTCCTAGGGGGATCCGACAGGATACAATCCCCTAGGCACTCCCGATAATGTTAAAAAACAGTGGATGAAATGTCAAGAGACCAGATCAAATATGATGAAGTGAGTCAAGCCTTATCTGGCGCACGTCTCGGTACATATCTGCGGTATTCCAAAAATGATGTAGCCGGCGCTTTCCAGCTTCACCATGTAAACGCTCAGCTTGCAGCATCTTTCTGGGAGCCGCTCGAACTTTTCGAAGTGGTCCTTCGCAATAGGCTGGCCGACTGCTTAACCCAAACGTTTGGCTCTAACTGGCCGGTGCAGCCGGTGTTCGCGAGAGTCATTACCAAAGAGGCTCGAAGTATATTGGAAGAGGGCATTCAGGATGCTCAACGAGCCAAGGGGGAAGCCGTGACGACTGACGACATTGTTTCAAGTCTCAAATTCGCTTTCTGGGCGAAAATTCTCAACAAGAAACTTCATAACTTGATATGGAAGTCGACCCTCCCATCACGCTATCCCTTGTTTGGGAGGGATGCTGAGGCCCTACGGATGGAATTGCAAACCGCCACACATCAAATCCGATGCTTTCGAAATCGGGTGGCTCATCATGAGCCGATCATCAATGAAGACCTGTGGCGGCAATATAAAAGAATTCACAGGATACTTCGGTATTCGTTTCCGGGGTTGGCTTCTTGGTTGAATTCCTGTCAAACCGTTCAGCAAGGCCTTGATCAGCTGAAATCTGTGTTGGCTGGGTTGAGTAAGAGTTTGTAGACGTTGCTCGCCCGTTTAGCGCGCAGGTTCACAGAATCCTGTCTGGCGCTCCGCATGCGGCGAAGCGTCAAGACACAGGGGCCGTTCTCGCAAGGGAGCGTCCCTTCATGTGTTGAGCAGCATTCTTCCGAAAATTCTCACAAATTTCGCTACTGGTAGCGGAAAACGACGTACTCATCCTTGATGTCCGTATCGGTGATGAGAACGTTGCCGACAAAGTACGAATTGCCACGTCCGGAACTACAAGAGGTACGAATTACGCCGGAGCCAGAGACATCTTTCACCTTCTTTACGATAAGCCGTTTCAGGGCGGCTTCTTCGCCGATGTCTTCGGTGTATTGACCGTCAATGTACCCGACGACAGTGAATGGTTTGGATGGTGCTCCTTTGACCCATATTTCGACACCCTCAACGTTGTCGCATGCGCCACCGGAGCCCTTGAGAACTTGTGCATCTCCGACGAACGGGTGATATTGAATCGCAGCAGAGCAGCCTGAGAGGAGTGCGACAAGAAACAAAGTCAAAAGTGGTCGTTTCAAATCAATCTTCTTTCAACAAAAATGCCGACAACGCAAGCATTGCCGGCGAAGCGTCCCTCTTTGTATGCATGCTCGATCACTCGAACAGAGGCCTTCGGGAACTGTTGACCACATTTTAGTAGATCCCGTCGAAAAGTATTAAGAGCCAACACGCCGTGTGTCGCGGACGGCCGTTTTCGAGTAAAACTTCTCGATTGGTAATTCGGCTTTGGTTGCGTCCGTCGGATTCATCAAGGCATCAATGCTTTCAAGCGTCCTCTGCAGGTCTGCGGTGTCGGAGTCGGCCGAGTCTTCCGCCGCCGTGTCAGTGTCCAGTTCGTCGCTGCTTTCAGCTACTTCATCCTCCGAAGCAGTCAGGTGATCAGCAAGATCGGTGATTGCGTCAGCTACCGTAGCCGGCCCGCTATTCTGCAGGCTCTCGCTTGTCTCATTTGAGTCGGTGTCTGTGACGTCAAAGATGTCGGCAACTAAGGCGTCTTTGGTTTCCTGATCGGCGATGCCGTCAGAGGAGATTCCCCTGGGGACTTCGGTTCGAGGAGCGAAGGTGAGCGAACTGAGCGCAGCCTGAACGTCGAAGTCGACGAAGCTTTCCACTTCATCCTGTCCCCAGGCAACAGCGCTTTGCGGCAGCTCCTGAAGACCTTCGAGCACGATCTTCGCGGCGGCTTCGGAAGGCGCAGCCATTTCGCCCGCGGTCATGGGACGCGTTCGATTCTCGATCTTGGCGATGAAGGTGTCGATGTCCTGCTTGGGGATGCTCGGAGGAGGAAGGTGTGCCCGGCAGGTGAAGTCCGGATCCTCATAGTAGCGAATCTTGTCGCAGAGGATCGGCTTGCAATTCTCCAAGCTCACGATTTCCCGCGTTTGACCCAATTCGCGGATTTCCTGCGGCAGCATCAGCGCTCGGCGTTGATCGCTCGTTGACGTAGAGGACGACTGCATGCTCGACGTCCGCGACCGGCTTTTTACCGTTTCGTAGCCGAGCATTTCGCTGTATTCCTGCGCGTCTGACTGCACCGTCGGGGATGGCGCGTACATGACCATCAGGGCGTGGTTCGAGAGGAGTGTCAGCGCTCCGGCTTTTCCGTAGACGTCTTCGAGTTGCGACTTGTTTTGGATGATCGTCAAGAGACGCATGTTGTAGCCCGCCATGTAGCTTACGGCTTGCGCAATCATGGCGACCTTGCCGATGGACGTCATTTCATCAAGCAGCACGAGGCACTGGTGCTTCAAGGTCTTGTCCTGCGAGGGCAGTACGCGGGTGTTCAAGTTGAGGAGCTGATCGAAAAAGAGATTGACGAGCACCGAACCCTCTTTGAGCTTATTGGGCGGCATCTTGAAGTAGATGCTCATGCGCTCGCGACGAACCTCTCGCAGGTCGAAGTCGTTGGCGGACGTTGCGAGGTCGACGCGGGGATTCTGAAAAATTAGTAGCGGCGTGCCGAACGTAGCGACGATGCCCGCCAAGGTGTTCTCGGAGTTGGAGAGCACGCGGTTCAAGCAGTCGATGCAGGCGTTCGAGAAAGGGTGTCCTGTATCCTGCGCCTTTTTGAGTTCCTCGAAGATGTATTCCTTCAGTGGCTTCCCTTTGCCGGAAGCCTGACGGAGAATCTCGCCGAAGGTTTTCGGTAGATCCTTGCGTTCGAGCACGAAGAGGCAGAGTCCGCGAAAGAGGTCCTTGGCGTTCTCGCTCCAAAACTTGTCGTTCTGATTGCCGCCCGAATAGAGCGCGGTGCCGATCGCATCAATGTCGCCTAGGCGCTGCGCGGGGTCGTCCGAGATGTATTCGAGCGGGTTGTAGCGGTGCGTGACGCCAGCTTCGTCAAACGGAGCGAAGAGGTAGACCTTTTGTCCATGCTTGGCGCGAAAACCGGAGGTGATGTCGAAGTTCTCTCCCTTGATGTCGAGTACCACCAGGGAGTCCGAGTAATTGAGACAGTTGGGAACGACGATGCCGACCCCTTTGCCGGAACGCGTCGGTGCAGCCAGGATGACGAACTGGTAGCCGCCGTAAGTCAGATAACGGCCGTTTTTCTTCCCGACCAGGATAGTCTTATCGAGTCCTCCCTTGGGATCAAGCAGCCCGGCCTTTCGGATTTCAGCCGTGTTGGCAAAGCGTGCTGCACCATGCAGCGGACGGTTTTGCTTGGCGATGACGGCCCAACCGATGAAGCCGGCGAGAAGAGCCCAGGGACCAATGGCACAAAGTTGCACGGATACCCGAACGAACTTCTCGGACGAATGCGCGTAGAGCTTCCAATACTCAATGATTGAGAAGGGGCCGGCCAACGCTGGGTCCGCACCGTTGACGTGAAGAAACGTTACGCCGCTTGCCCAGGGAATGCCGATGATGACGATGGCGATGCCCAGCAGGATAAAGACGGTGCGCGCGATTTTCGTGGATTTTTGGGACATCAGAAGCGCTTGACGGAGGGATCGAACCAGATTTCGGTGATGTGACGGCCGATTGCGCGGTCGTTGTGAATGTGCACGACCACATCGACGGTCAGGTAAAGGAGCTTGCGGATCACGTCGTAGGGGAGCGTTTTGCCGGTATCGGATTGCAGCACCTTGAGCGCGAGGTACTCGAAAACGCCGGCACAGTTGCCGGCGTGGCATGAGGTGATGGAGCCGCCGTGGCCTGAGAGACAAACGTTCAGAAAGTCGAACGTTTCTCCGCCTCGCAATTCCGCCAAGAGAATGCGGTCGGGTTTCATGCGCAGGCACGAGCGCAGCAGGCTGGAAGCCGTGACGGTTGCGTCCGCACCGCCTTCCGACGGGTAGAAGAGGTTGACCTGGTTGTCGTGGTTGGGAAGTCCGTACACGAGTTCAGGAACGTCTTCAATCGTGATGATGCGTTCGCTCGTTGGGATACACTGCATCAACGCCTTCATGAAGGTCGTCTTACCGCTTCCCGTTTCGCCGGCAATGACCACGTTTTTGCCAAGCTCAACGCAGCGTTGAAGAAACTCTGCTCTCCGTTCGTTGGCCTGCGGCATGTCGTGAATGTGCTTGTAGCGCTCAAGCAGTTCTCCATCCGCCGTATTCAGACGATTGGCGGCCTGAATGCGATCGAAAAAGCCGTCCGAGATGTACGTGTCGAGCGTGCGAACGTCAAAAGAGGGCTTTCGGATCGTGAGACTTACGGTATCCGCCCGGCAAGCAGGCGACATGACGAACTGCGCGCGCTCACCGCCCGGCAGCACGGCCGAGAGAATGGGCACCGTGCTTTGAAAGAGGACGTTTTCACCAGCGAATTTTGCGACGGCCACGCCGAGTTTGATGAGGTGCTCGTAGGTGAGTTGCGGTACGTCCTTCGCTTTCCAACCAGCACGGGTTTCGAAGTACACCTGCCCCGGTCGGTTGACGACGATTTCGGTAATGGCCTTGTCGCTCAGAAACGGACGCAGCGGCTCCAAGAAGTGATTGACTGAAGTGTCTCGCGCGCTCATCGCGTGCGCTCCTTCGAGCTTTGCTTGAGCTCGATTGTGACGGCATTCTTGGAGGGGGCGTTACGGTCGTAGACATTGAGCGAGAAGGTCTTCCCGTCTATCTGGGCACTCTTGAGCGCTTCGTCGAGCCGTTTGGCAAATTCACTGACAAACTTTTCCGGCCTTCCCGCCTTTCGATAGGATTCGGCGAGTACGGCTACGACCGGCTCGCGCTCCTTGGCCCAGGCCTGTTCGCGATCGACTTCGGCCTGCGTGGTTTCAGGATTGACTTTCATGACGACATCCCCTTGTGCGTTGCAAAGGAAAAGGTGTTCGGACGGATTTGGCGTTTCCACGCGTTCGGCGGCTTCCCAGGAAAAACCGTGACCGTGCACGAGCCGTTCGGTGAAGCGCAGCTCATCGGTGACTTGGCGCTGCTGCACCGTGTTGCGAACGTCTTCGAGCGTTGAGTTGCCGTCGAGCTGATAGTCCGGGAAGCTTTCGCGGTAAAGAGCCGCCAAGTCCGGCGTTCGTGCGGCGAGGTCTCCGGCAGCGTCTCGGACGGCGTAATGAAGCGGCGGCATCTCTGCTGTTGCCGGCTCGTTTCCCGCCTCGAGTTCCGATGAACGCTCCTCTGTCACAGCGATTGCTTCCTCTCTGATTTGGTCGTAGTGCGTCAACAAGTGCCGCTGCACGGCGTGACGGACCGAAGGGAGCATGTCGGGCGACTCGTAGCCTTCGCTGTTCTCAATCACCATCTCTCGGGAAAGCTCCATGCGCAGCGGCTGGTCCGGTGAAGAGTTGGCAGCGGCCGGGGCAAGACGGACGTAGGTGCCAACCAAGCGGTCGCCGTAGCCGTCCAGAAATTGCACCCGCAGGCTACCAGCAGGGCGGACTTCCTCTTCAGGATCGACCGCTTCCACGATGAAGTCTGTGAGCTTGGGTTCATAGGCATCCAGGCAGGACGTGACGAACGACGAAATGCTTGTGCGGTACTCGGTAAGCTGCTGGGGATTCAAGCCAAGACGGGCGATTTCGTAGGCCGCTTTCGAGTCCTCGGTTTTGAAGCTTGCGAGCAGTTCTTGGAGTTCTTCGCGAAGCTCCAAGCAGTTGTGTTCATCCATCACGCTTTCGCCCCAGGAGTCATAAACCGGACCACGCACGGTTTCATGCTCGAAGTCGTAGCCCAAGCGGTCAATGACTTCGTCGCGGTGAGCGTCGGGGTGCGCAGTCAGGTATTCACGGATGTATCGTGGGGTGCTCATCAGGCTCTCCTTGGCATCAACGAAGCGCAAGCCCGTAGACAGAAGAAAAGTCCAAATCGCGGCCCACGAAGATGCCGATTCGCGAACCTTGGTTCCGAGTGAGGGTCGGCGGGATGTTCCCTGACTGACGCATGGCTTCCCGGACGATTTCTTCCATGCCGTCCTGCGAGTTCTGGTAGTAGTTGACGCCGCCGTTGTTGTCGGAAGCCTGATTGCCGGCAAATTCGAAGCCGTCTTGGATCAGGCTGAAGAGCAAGGCGTTTCCAAAGCGCTTCCACCAGTGGTAGTCGACATGTCCGGAGAGGCCGCTTCCGCCCATTTCGTCGGTGCCGGGCGAGTCGAGGTTGATGCGCACGCCGGTCGGTGTCTGTAGCTGCGTCCACAAAACGAAGATGCGGTTGAGCCCATTTTCGACTGCCCCCTTGTATTCACCGATCACCTTGGAACCGCGTTCAATGAGCAGTACTTTGCCGTCGGCGGAATAAAGCGGTCTAGGGATGACGCAGCTCGTCATGCCTGGAACCGTTGTGTCCACTTTGGTTTCCAGGATGCAGTCAATGAAAGTACCTTTGGGAAGGAGGAAAGTGCGATTTGGCATTCTGCGGGCCCGTACGCCGGGCGTGTCGACGGCTGAAAGCATGCTGCCAAGACGTCCGCCATCTCCCCGTGGGGCGCTGTCCATGTCGTCCGGTGCCCCTTGCACAGGTGCTGCAGAAAGACCGTCACTGTTCGCACTCATAAGTGGGGCGGCGAATCGACGCTCTTCGAGTGTTGGTTCCTGCTTTTGCGGTTGCACCGGCTGTGCCACGGCAACAGGTTGCACCGGCAACGGCGGCGGGGTGGTAGGCAGCGGCGGCTTTTCCTCCGGTTCTTCTTTGACGACCGGATCCGGCTCGGGCTTCGGTTCCGCTCTCTTGGGCGGTACCGGCGGCACGGTCAAAGATTTCGAACTCGTGTAGACGTTGAGGTCGTTTTCCGGAACGACTTCCGCCTCATCCGAGCCCAGCAGTGTTCCCTTGAATTGCCAGGCGGCAATGCCGATGAAACCTACGACGACACAGGCGGCAAAGAGTAAGAACGCTGATTGTTTGCTGCCGGTGCTGCGCTTTCCGGCGACGGAGGGAATACCGGCGGCGAGATCCGACGGCTCGGGCGCAGCTGTCTCTTCTTTTTTTTTATCGAACATCATTGACCTCCCACCGAAACACGACGCAGGCCGGGTACTGAGACGCCGGCTTCCGTGTCGGCTCCTCCACCTGTGTAGTTTTCGTTGTAGAGCCCGACGACGGCTTGCCCGGCTCGCAGGCGAAGGGCTTCATAGATGCCGTGCACCACGAGCCAATCGCCCTCTACATGCGCGTTGAGCAGCGTTTCCGTCTCATCCACAACGCGATAGACCGAGGGGAAATCGCTGCTTTTACCAAAACGAAGATAGGTGAAGCGCCCGTCATCGAACGCTTCCATGGGAGCAATGCTGCGCGAAGACTTTGCTTCACCAAAATTCATGGTGTAGTCGCGGTTGGAGGCTGGTGCTTCAGCGACAGAAGCAGGTTTCGTGGCAGAGGTTTTCAAACGGGCTTCCACGCGTTCTTTTTCGCTTGCTGCCGCTCGTTTGGTCGCTTCTTCATTCGGATAGGTGAAGGCCAGCTCATAGGTGGCTGTCTTGCGGTTCCACCCCAGACGCAGGTCGAAGTGGTAGGTGCGTTTGTTTGTGACCACGACGAGGTTGGTGCTGCCTTCTTTGGCGCGGGGCTTCAAAAAGAAGTGATTGCCGCGGGCGGCGAACTCCCAGGCCGTTGAAAAGCCCGAGGTGTGAACGTCGACTTTTTCGTCCTCCGCAAAAACGATGGAAGTCACAAGGCCGTTCACCGCGTAAATCGGATAAACCTGATTCTCTTCGTAGGCTGTTGTGTAGAGTCGCCGATCGAGCTTGCTGACGGTGGGCGTATCCAGAGCAAGAGCGCTTTTGCAAGCGAAGAGCGCCATGAGAACTACGAGGATTATCGCTTTTTTGCTATAACCCGAAGTGCGGTTGAGTACATAGGAGGTCCGCATCATGAAGGCAACGAAAACGTGGCGCGATATGTTGAGCAAGTCTTTGTCTGATCCGAACTTCCGCAAGGAATGGGAAGAAGCCAACGCCGAACTTGCCGAGCTCGACAAAATCATCGCGGCTCGTGCATCGGCTGGGCTTACGCAGGCTGACGTTGCTGCCCGCATGGGAACGACGCAGTCAGCAGTGGCGCGACTTGAAAGTAATTTGATGCGAGGCAGACTCCCTTCTGGCCGCACTCTGACGCGATACGCCAAGGCATTAGGTAAGCGCGTGGTAATTTCGTTCGTCTGATTCATAAAGACGCTCACTTCAGTTCCTGATCGACGCGGTAGGTCGTGACCTTGAAGCCAAAAGGATTGATCAGCCGCTTAGCTTCTTCCACCTTGAAGGTCGGTACGTATTCGTACCCGATGCGCGCGGTCCAGACGTCCGCCCCTTCGGGTTGTCCGGTCTGCGTATCTACGAGCTTCTTGCGAAAGCGCACGGTCGCGATTCCGTTGCCGTTCGGAACGACGCTCAAGAGTTCAACGAGGATGCGCTTGGTGTCGCCGATCGTTTGTTCCATGGAGTTTTTGTCGGTCCCGAACTGCCGCGAGTACGGTTCAAAGACGTTGGGCATCGAGAGCTCGCGCGTCTTGATGTAGTCGTTTTCCAACGTGCGGTAGTCGTAGGCTTCGCGCGCTTGGACGTACTCCGAGAGCCAATACTTGTCCATAACTTCCGAGACCGGAATTTCTTCGGCGTTAGCAACCGAGAGGATGGTCGACATGCCGGTCGACTTGTCGACTTCGATGACGTAGGGGAGCGTCTCTTTGAGCGGCATCATGATGACGATGGCTGCCACCAGGGCGATGTTGGTTGCGCCCAGAATTTTCGCCGTGAGCCAAGCTCGGGCTTCCGACTTTTCCGCCAAAGAGTGGCGCGACGATTCCCAACCGATCGCATCGGCGTACTTGGCGTCTGTCTTGGGTGCTTTCGCGGTCGTCGCTTGATTTTTCTTCTTTTGTCCGAACATGCGTTACTCCTTGGCGCTCTGATCGTCCGGGGACGGAGAAAGGTTTTCTGCAGGGGCTGCCTGCAGCACTACCGGTGCACTTTCCGAGGCGGCATCGGGGGGAAGGGAGTCGGCCAGTGGCACGACCACGGGAGCCACAGCGGGTTTTTCAAAGGGATCCAAGGACGGCGGCTCATCGGCCAAGCGGGATCGATTCACGGTCTGCGAATGCGGCACGGTATTGACCGGAATGCGTTCTCCGGACGGAAGCGGTGGCTTGGGAGCTCCGCAGCCAGTGAGAAAGAGTGAAGTCAGCGCCAGGGCGCAGCAGATTTGCAGAGGGGATTTCATAGTCAACTCTTGGGAAGTCGGTCTCGAAGAATGTCGGCATTGGTTCGGGCGACGTCTTCATTGGGAGCCTGGTGGCGTTCAACCGGAGGCTCTTGAGACGATGCGGTTTCAGAAGTCGGCGAGGTTGTCGCTGCAGGCGTGCTGGCTGCCACTCGCTCGGCCATGGAGGCGGAAGCGGAGTGCCCGGCCGGCGTTGCTGCCGCCTCCTGCGACTGCGTCGTGAAGCCCGTTGCGGGCGTGGCGGCTTGCGGGGCCGTGGTCGTTGCCGAGACTGACGCGTACTGTTCAGCGCGGAAAGCTGCGTCCTGTGCAGCGAACTGCGCAACCCGTTCGCTTTGTCGTGTTGCCGCGGCTGCGTTCATGCGCGCGAGTGTTTCTTCCGGCGTTTCCTGTCGAGTGAAGGCCGATGCGGACGAGCTCGAAGATGCAGCCACCCCTGCCGAAGCCGCTACGCCGGCGGACACCGCAACTGTTCTCGCTTGAGCGGCCTGTTGGTTCGTGGCGGTGGTGCGAGGAGCGGCCGTCGTCGTTGTGTTTTGAGAATTCGAGGCCATGGATTGCACGGCCGTTTCGTTTTGCATGACGCTCAGAAGCGTTCGGCCCAATCGGTACGTTCCGCCCAGTGCAGCGCCAAAGGCCGCTGCACCGACCGTCCCGTGTTCGCCAAAGCCGTCTCGACTCATCAAGTGACTTCGTGAGTAGTTCTGCAGATCCGTGCTGCCCGATCCTTTCCCCAGACCGTTCACAAAGCCGCCGGTGATGTCTCGTGTTCCTCGCCAGGTATCGTTCATCATTTGCCCCAGTCCGGCGGCCTGCAGCGCAACGCCGCCCACGATGGCGGCTGCGATGCTCGGAATGAGTTTGACAAGCGATGTCAGAGCAAGCCCTAGCACGGAGAATTTCAGCACCGGTAGCCAGACGCTGATGAGTGGTCGGCCGCTTTCATAAGCGCGCAACGAATTCAAAAGATCCGTGGCAAACGAGTGAAAGATGTTCGTCACGAGCAGGATGACGGCCGCAACCAGAACGGAGCAGAACACGTAAGTAACGACCGCTTTGATCCAACCATCGAACCAACTGCGAACGGCCGGAAACATCAGGCAGCAGATGAAGAGCGGCCCGAAGGCCAAAGCCAGGGTGAGCGAAATCTCATTGATGATGAGGACACCCGTGGCCGCAAAGGTGAGCGCTACAGAAATGGCGGCCATCAAAAGCCCAAGGAAGAAAAGCGATAACCACGTGCCGAAAGCAGATACGACCGAAACTTTCCCCGCGGTGGAAAGGGCGACGTTGGTGACGAGCATGAGCTGCTTCCACATGTCGTCAATGGCCGTCCAGGCCCCTTGCGTGTCGACATTTCCTGCACCCGGTAGACGAAGAATGCCTACGAGCATGTTTTCCAGGCCGCGGATCGCCGGAATCACGTCGTTGACGTAGTTGAGTGCGTTAAGGCCGAAGTACGTGACGAGCAGAATCTTGCCCGCCGTCAGAATGAAGTCGGAAAGCGGAGAGTCAATCCGTCCGTAGGTAATCAGGTAGCCCTTGATCAGAAAGTAGATCGTGAGGCAGGTCAGCATCGGAATTCGGATTTCGTCAATGAGGGCGGACGACGCTTGCGAAGCGAAGCTGCTGATGGCGCTTAGAACCTCTTCACCAAAGGATGCGAAATACATGGGCCCCCTTTAGCGGCAGAGCGCTTCGATTTCATCTTCACTGACTTCGCTGAAGGACGACCGGTGAAGCCGTTCGGTTTCGCGGCGTGCTGCTTCGCGCTGCATCGATTGCATCTGCGCGAGCTGCACGGAAGCTTGCGTACGGGCTGCGTTGAGCGAGGCCATCTTTGCTTGGATCTGCGCCTGCAGTTCGCTTGCGCCTTTCATATCGGACGTACGGTTGATTTCGCCCATGAGCCCCTGCACTTCCGTGAGAATCTGCGAAGTCACGTTGTCGATTTCCTGAAGACTCGCCATGTATTCAGCCGTTACGGCCTGCTCGTTGCGGCAGCCTTCGAGCGCAGTACCGTCCCAGTCTGCGCACCGGGCTTCGAGATTCATGCTTTCGTAGATCGAACGGCCTCGAGAGGAAAGAGCGCTGTAGCCGTCTGAGAACGTACGGTTGAAGTTCTCCTGCAGCGATTCGGGCATCAGGCGAATCCAGTTTTGCGAGTGGTGCAACATGCCGAAACCGCGGCTGCCAGTCATGGAGTCGTACGTCGAGACGGCCTGGTCGTAGATTTGGACCGCCTGGTTGTACTGCTGCGTGAGCATTTGATAGTCCTTGAGCATCTGCGTCCACTGCGTGATGAAGTTCGTCGCGGCCGCTCCGTCAAAGACGGGAATGCCGGTAGCCATGGCGTTGCTGATCACGAAGAGGGTAGCCAGAGTGCAAAGGCGCTTTTTCATACGACTTCCTTGAAGGGGTTATTGGCCGCGCAGCTTATTCCAGCGGCTTTCCTTGTGAAAGCGGTAGCGATAGGCCTTGTTCCAACCGGTGTTTGATTTGCCGAACTTGGCTTTGCAGCGGCCTTGAAACGTGGCCCACTTCTCCCAGATGGCCTGCGCGTCTTTCTCAAAGTAGTCCTCCATCAGCCAGTCTTCCGTGAGCGCGGAAAAGTCGGCCGAGGCGTTCATGGAGCAACCGAGCTCGTCCACGGCGAGACTGTCAACGAACGCTTCTACCTGCGAACGGTCGTATTTGTGAGGAAGCGTGGCGGCGGTGGCAAGAGACACGGCGGCAAAGAGAAGGCAGCCGATGGTCAGGGTGAAGGTACGAAAGGCTTGCGTCATAGCGAATCCGAAGAAAGTTGTTTTTGTCCGAGGAAGTAAGGCAGCCACGCGGTGGGCGACTCGCCCACAGTGCTGCGAAGGTTTTCCGCAAAGTGAATGGCGTCCGTGGAACCTGAGAGCACCTTGAGCGACCAGCCGATGGGGCCGAGGTCCATCAGACAGAGAACAGAAGTCGTCCCTTGTTTGATGAGCATCGTTCGCGAGTCTTCCGGCAGCGCACGAATGATTTCGAACTCAACGTCGCTTACCTTGAAGCCGTCGACATAGTCCTCGCGGCTTGCCTTGGGGTTGGGAAGGAAAATCTGCGTGGCCGACTGCTCGATTACCGCCTTGGCAATGGGGCTTGTGAGCACGTCGGACGGGCTTTGCGTGGCAAAGACCCCGAAGCCGTTTTGTTTTCGGATGGTTTTCAACTTGTTGAAGGCAAAGTCGGAGAAGGCTTCGTCGAGCAACCACTTCCAAAACTCATCCATGATGAAAAACATCCTGCGGCCGTCAATCACTTCTTCTAAGCGGTGCAGCAGGTAGAACGCAATCGGCGAGCGGATGCTGCGGTTGACGAGAAATTCCGTGCCGTCGATCCCGAAGTTGGGATGCGTGTTGAAGTCGAGCGTGTCCGTTTCGTTGTCAAAGACCCAGGCGAGCTCCCCGCCCACAACCCACTTCTTGAGGCGCTTGGGTACCGAACGAGCAATCTCCTCTCGTGTAGCTCCTTCGGTCATGTTTTCGAGGAGCACTCGGAAAAGGCGGTGCTCCTTGCGCATGGACATGACGGCAGCGACCGCCCCCGCGATCTTCTCTTCGTCTTCGGGCGTGACAGGAAGACCATCCATCGAGAGGATGAGGCGGATGAAGCGATTCAAAAACTGAATGTTGGCGGGCGTCGGCTCTAACTGAAAAGGATTGAATCCCGTCGGTTCCCCGTTGCGGATTGTGAGATAGCCGCCGCCCAACGCTCGGACCGCGATTTCCGCACCACGGTCCTTGTCGAAGTAGATGGTCGTGAGCGGATGGTCCGAATCGCGATACTTTTGTGCCAGGGCGAGCAGCACATTGAGCGTTGCGGTCTTGCCCGAGCCCGACGTGCCGATGATCGTCGTGTTGGCGAGCGTCTTTTTGTCAAAGGCGTTTTCGCCGGGTTTTGAGGTGTGAAAGTTGAAGTAAAAGGGCTGACCGCTGGGCGTGCGCAGAAGGGCCAACGCTTCTCCCCAAGGGTTGCCGTTGCGTTTCCCCTGCGGGAAGTTGTGCAGCGGCGCAAGATGCGAGAAATTGACGCTCGTAAGCGTAGCCAGACGCGGGCGTTCCGACCATGCGTCGGGCTGTTGACTCAAGTAACTGCCGACGAGCGCGTGCGTGGAGATAAACGGCAACAGGCCGCTGTCGGCGAGCGAATTGACGGCACGCTGCGCGTAGCTTCGCGCTTCGGCTTCCGTGTCTCCGAGTACCAGGAGCGAATACGAGTATTCGCCCATGACAAAGATCCCGTTGGCGACGCCATCCATGGCGGCCGACATTTGCAGAATTTGCGTGCGGCCCGCGTCCTTCGATGAAAGGAGTTGCTTTTGTTGCAGCTGCAGAGCCTTGAGTCCCTTGGTCTTGGAGAGAAAGGCGAAGGTCTGTGTTTCAATGAAGGGGTAGTGCGCCGACTGCGTTCGCGTGGCGGACTTCTGGTAGAGCAGATCGTCCAGAATGCCCGAGAAGGTTTCGAGCGCGTAGTCTTTGATTTCGACGCTTTGGGCGAACTTGCGGCCTTCCAGCGACTGCAGTTCGAGCACGTCGCTACCGACAAAGACCTGAACGTTGCCGAGCGCCTGATAGAGCGGCGAAGACGGGACGCGGACCGGCTGCCAACAGCCCGTCAACAGAAAGTTGTAGAAGGAGAGCTGCTCCGAGAAATGAACACCCTCCAACACCGTTTCTTTGAGGAGCCTCGGACCGTATTTTCCCAGTGACTGCAGAAGCGTTTCGACACGATTGCGAAAGTTCTTGAGGCGTTCCATGAGGGCTGCTTCCACGGCCTCAACGCTTATTGCCTTGCTGCGGGGCGTAAGGTCGCGCTCGATAAGCGTGACGTAGAGCTCCGTTGCCATGAGCGGCTTTTGGTCCACCAGATTGTTGTAGGCGAGCGTAAAGTCGCGAGCAAAGCCCGGTGCAGAAGGTTCAGATAGACGATCCCGAACGAAGCGCCGGATGCGGTGAACCTGAATGGCCGTGTCGTCGGCGGCAATCATGCGCAGCAAGACGTTCAGCTGATCGGCACGGCGATCGAGAAACTCATCGTCGGCCGTCTCAAAAGGAATTCCTTCGACGCGAATCGTGGCAATGAGTGAGCCGTTTCGAGACATGACGATGCCGTCATCGACGACGCTCGAGAGCGTGATGAACTTGTCGATGGCTCGTTCGCGACGCATTTGCGCGGCTTTCTCGGTGAACATCAACGCTCCTTACGTTTGTAGTCGGTCGGTGCAAGACTTGCGACCGATCCCCAAAGGCGCTTGTTGAGCTGCCCGGCATGACGGGTTTGCCAACTGATCCACAGCTGCCGGAAGGCCTGATCGTCCTTGGCCGTGATCTGCGACATGATGCGCAGCGCCACGGGCACCAACAGAATGAGCGGCATCCATAGCCAAAAGCCCAGCAAGAGCCCCAGGCCGCAAACTGCTACAAACGGCTTGATCGGGATGCCCATTACGCACGCCGGTCGCGTTGCGCCTTTGAAGATCGGTGAGGTTCGCATCCTGGAATCACCCCACGAAAAGCGACGCGATCCAACCGGCCGAGCCGATCATGATGCCGCCCAAGAGAGGCTTTGCGACTTCCTGGAAGGCGTTTCCCATGAAGAGCACTCGAAAACCGGCCCACATGACCGAAATCGTCACGACGACGAGTGAAACGGTCTGCAACGTCCCCTGGATGGTGTTGAAGAAGTTGGTGACCGACTGCGTGCCGGCCGCAGCAAGCGCGGGCTCGGCTGCAACGGCAGTCAGAAGGGCCAGGGGAAGAATCTTTTGAAAGCGGTTGAGTTTCATGGTGAAGTCCTCATGAGTAAGGGTTGGAGGCTGCTGATGCAACCGGAAATGAGAAAACGGGGATCCGGGTGGGACGCTTTGATTTACGAAATGCAACCAAAGCGTCCCTGTGGCAATTCCCCGGAATTCGTTCGGAAACTCGGCTTAGTAGTGCACGCGGTTGTAGAGCTTCCCTTCGATGTAGACGTCAATGGCTCGAGGCGGCTGCGCGTTCTGCCAAGAGATGGCCGAATAGACGCGAACCTGTCGGTAACAGGTCCGTGAGTAGCCGTCAGAGTCCTTGCAGCTGTAACGCTCATAGGCGACGCCCTGGTAGTCAGCGGGCTTTACGCAGGCTTTAGAGCTCACCGTGGTGCAATGGCCGTCGCTGTCACAGCTTTCGTATTCGCCGTCGTAGTTGTATTTCGAGCGCTTCTTGGCGTAGTACCGGCCGCCAGAGCGCGAGAATTTGCTGCTCGACAAGACGCCCTGCAGAAGGTATCCGCGCGGCGCTTCCTCGTAGCCTTCGCCAAGCAGCATGCACGGGTCGTAGCGACCGTCGTTGCGTTGGGCATAGTTCCCTTCGCCCGATTGAGGACAACCAGGCATCGAGCACGGGTTGTGACGTTTGGTTGAGCAGTCGATGTACTTTTCGACCGGTGGATGACATTCGCTCACGGATTTCCAGCCGTTGGGGTTCGCAAGGCACAAAAGCAGCTCGCAACCCCAGCGGTCGTCGCCCGTCATGAGTTGATCGGCGGGATAGAGCGCGTCGCTGTTGGTGGAAACCGGACCGGTGACTGCAGCAATGACGGGGCCGGCCATCAGAGACGAAAGGATCGTCGCCGCAAGAATGCCTTTGATCATGTCAGCCCTCCGAAGTACGAGGCTCAAGCGGTCGGCGGTTGAGTTCCGCGAGGATGTCTCGCGAATCCCAGCGCGTGTAGCGCTTTCGCTGCCGAACGGGTTTTGGAAAGCCGCGGTCGGCACGAACCCAGGCATAAATCGTCTTGGGCGTCACGCCAAAAATTTGCGCAACCTGCTTGGCGGTCAGAAAGGAGATGGAACTCAGAGAGGTTTCAGCCATACGTGCCTCAAGGGGTTCTTTCCGGTAGCCGGTCGAGCGGCCCATTCCCGGACGTGGTTTGAAGAACGTAACTGCTCGAAGTCCTTATTAAGGTCGCTTCTGAAAGCGTCAGTGAGAACGACCAAGGTGTCTTGAAGTTACGTATCGGGAGAAATTTCCCGTATCATACAACACATTAGTAAATCTTACTAACACTGCACACTGCAAGAAACGTACAAACTTGGCCGTTTCCTCAAAATTTGTTATATAAAGGAATTACGAAAATTCCGATTCCTTGACAAACACGAGGCCGGCTGTGACTGAAAAGAGCATCTATGACATTCGACGTGAAAACCTGAACATCTTGATTGATGTCTATGGATCGATCGCAAGAATCAATCAGCTAACGGGGCGTCCGCGTACGGACTCTTCGCTCAGTCAGATTCGCAATCAGACGGTCAACACGGTGAACCACAACGTCCGTCGGATGGGCAAGAACCTTGCGCGATCCCTGGAAAAGCAATTGCGTTTGGGGGAAGGCTGGTTTGATGTTGAACACCCGGACGGCAACTCCGTTGCGGTGATCAATGTTCCTTTTGGTCAGGACGACGATGACGGTACGATCAAAATTTCCCCGATCGAGAAGCCGGTTGGGACAGGCGGTTCTTCACCGCTTAACCCTAAAAAGGACTTTATTGAAATGGGAAATCGTTTCTTTGACAAAATCATCGGTGCGCCCGGCGGCGCGACTCATGACCCTTCCGGGCTTCGCTTCCATGAGGCCGATAGCGATGCGTTTGCCGAGATTCCTCGTGACACGATCCTGATCGTAGACACCAATGTCCGTCAGTTCACCAAGCCGGGGTTCTACCTTATTCGCGTGAACGGCAACGACCTTTTGGTGAAAATTCGCCAGGGGATCGACGGACAGTTCTTGATCTCTGCTGACGATTCGCTCCACGAAGAAAAGCCTTCGCTCGATGGCGTCGCCATCGTCGGACAGGCGATCTATGGATGGAAGGGTTTCCGGCTCTGATCGACCGTCATCGCGCTTTTTCTAACCTTTGACACTTTGCCGCCTTCGGGCGGCATTTTTGTACGCAAAGCCAGGTTTTGCATATCTTCTGGACGATTTTGTAACGTAATTTGATGGGGTGCGAATTTTAATTTGTAAGTAAAAACTGCAACAGACAAAGTACAAAATTTTGTATTTTGTGATAAATTGGACTGCAGAATACTTACAAACACAGATCAGGAACGCCTCTATGCTCCGGGATTTGCTGCCCTTCATTTGCCGTAGGCTGGGACTCTCAACGATTCAGCTCGGAATCTTGGACTCGCTGACGCTGCGCTTGGCAGTGGGCCAAAAATTGCGAAAAGACCAGGTTGCGATGCTGTACGCAGACATGCCGGCACGTGATTTGGAGGCCGTGCTCTCCGTCTTCTTTGAGGAGTCGTCTGATGGGCATTTGTCTTCAGCCGAGGCGCAGTTGCTGCACGAGGAGATGGTGAACGGCACCGCTTCAGGCGCTACGAGCGATTCAACGAACGCGACGCCCGAAGCAGGCAATCAAGAGGAAGAAGAAAAGCGGATTCGCCGCAGTCAAAAGGCATCCAAAGCCTCGAAAGCTCGGTGGGAACGCGAGCGCGAACGGCGACGTCAGCAGCAGACAGAACGAGCAACGGAGGATGGCCGCTCTTCCTCCGAGCAATCCTCCGGGCTTATCGAGGAAGCTCACACGCAACAGCTTGATTCTCCCGAGCAGCGCAAGGATGCGCAAGAAGAAAACGACACAATTCTCCAAGCTTCTGCCGAGCAAAGCGCAAATGCTCCCGAGCATTCGAAGGAGCTGCAAGCACGGCGCAAGCATTCCGAGCATGCGCAAGCACGGACTTCGACGGAAAACGTGCCCGCTCACCCGGGATCGACGAGCACGCCGAGCTCAAGCTCGGAGCATGAAAGCATGCTCCCGAGGATTGTCCCCAAGGAAAGCAACGAGGATGCACAAGGAAAGCTTGAAGCCAGCGAAGCTTCCGAGCATTCCTCCGAGAAGCCGAAAAGCTCGGAGCACCTTCCCCAAGAATCTGGCCCATTCTCCCAAGCTTCTTCACAAGCACTCACGCGCGCGCATGTACGCGCGTCGGATCTGATTTATCCGATAACCGATTCTGATCCGATTGGATCAGATCAGATCGGTAATCAGTGGATCGAAGCATTGCGCGCGCGAGGTTTTGCCGAAGGACAGCTGCGGAAAGCCCGGAACGAATTTGAGGCTTTGATCCGGGGAGGACTGTCCTTGGAGCAGCTTCAGGTTGTGGCTGATCGTGTGATCGCCAACAAGCCCGGTGATTTTGCCTATGCCGTTCGCTACTTGCTCACAGCCTGCACGAACGAATTGGCCGCGGCTAAGGCGGGACCTCCTGCAACGGCGAAAGCTCCTGGCGGTCTCGTCAAGGTTGCGCCTGTAATGGCTCCCCAAAAAACGGAGGAAGAGGAAGTCGCTGCCTTAGAGCGGTTTCTGCAGCAAGGCGCAAATCCCTTCTGCCTTCCGGACCAGAAGCTGCCAGCGGTGCAACGGCTCCTTGAACGCGCACGCGACGACTGGCTCATGGCCGGCAAAGCGGTGGAAGGCATCAGCCCGGCCGGTAAGCCCGTGCGTGACCCGAGGGTAGCCAAACAAATCAAGTACTACGGAGTGGAAGATGCAAAAGCTCGAATTGCAAAGCAGCGCCGCAACTGATCGTCTGAGCCGGTCGGCGTATTGCGAGAAACACGGCGAATACGTCGAAGCCGGGCGGAAAGTCTTTGGGCATGTTGTTTGGTTTGGCTGTGCGAAGTGCCAGGAGGAGGAGCGGAAGCACCAGGAGATGCTCCAAAAGCTCGAAGAAGCACGAGGACGTGCTTGGAGCTATCGGCAGCTGTTCGGAGAATGGCTTCCCAAAGCCTTCGACTTTCCACTTGAAAGCTTTGAGGTGCTTGATGCAGCCATGGGGGACGTCTACTGCGTGGCCGAGGAATACGTGCGCAACTTTTATCGCTACCGAAGCGAAGGACGCGGTTTGTTTTTCACGGGCACGGCCGGTACCGGCAAGACCAAGCTCGCTTGCGGCGTGCTCAAGTCGCTATTCCCGGACGTTGTCGGCTGCTACGTCACGCTGAGTGACCTGGGGGACCGCGTGCGTCAAACGTGGCGAAGTGCGAGTGGGGAAAGCGCTCCCTTTACCGAGGCGCAGCTTTTTAACGCTGTTTACCGAGCCCCGCTTTTGGTGCTCGACGAAATTGGAACGATTGCCAAGCCCCAGGACGGCGAACTGCTTTTCAAGGTGATCAACACGCGCTACAGCAACCTGCTGCCGACGATCGGGATTTCGAACCTGAGCTTAACGGAGCTCTGCAGCCTCTACAGCGACCGTCTCAGCCGTCGATTGGAGGAGAGAAGCCGGACGGTCGTCTTTGATTGGACGCCTTGGCAAGAGCGCCATCAGCAGAACGGAAACGGATTTTTTTTTCAGGAAGGTGAACGATGACGAATAGCCTCAGAAAGCCCACTCGCCTCACGACCCGCATCGAAAAGGCAACCCTAGTCGCAATCGAATTGTTGCATCCGAACTTGGAGCACGAACTTGCGCCGATTTCCGCGCGGCAGTTGCTCGACAGCGTGCAGCACAGCATGCCCAACGACCAGGTCACCGAAAGCGAACTGTTGATCGCCGTGAAAAAGCTCCACCAGAAGGGCCATTTGGCGGAGCTGCAGATTCAGGCCGCACCCGAAGACGGCAGTCTCGTCTTCATGGCGCAAGGCAGTGGCTACGCCGAGCGTTCCCGCGGCTACAAACAATCATGGCGCAGGAAGTACACAGCTTATGGGCTTAAGTACACCATTGCGTTTCTGACCCCGGAACAGGCGGAGCTCGTGCAGCGGCTGCATAGCGCGAACCTTGCCCGCTGCAAAGCCGCTATCGCCCGTGACGCCAACGCCAAGTTGGCCGCTGCGGTGCAGCCCGTGGAAGACGCGGCCACGCAGGCCTTGAAGTCCGCCGTGATGGCGATCGGAGGTTGAGATGAAGAGACTCGCGATCATGAATGAGAAAGGCGGTGTCGGGAAATCCATGGTGGCTTGCCAGTTTGCCTTTTATGCCGCACTCAAGCGCGGGCTGCGCGTCCTGGTGCTCGACGTCGACCAACAGGGGAACACGACCAACACGCTCACGCATTCGGGCAAATGCTGCGTCGCCACGGTTTCGACCGGAAAGCTCCTTGTGAACGCGGAAGTCCCGAGCGCTGAAGAGCTTGATGCGCCCTTCGTGCTGATGCCTGCGGACAACTACTTGGTGCAGCTCGAACGCACGGGCGTAACAAATCACCAGACGTTCATTTTGAACCTCAACAACGCCTTGGAGACGCTCGACGACCAGTTCGATCTCTGCGTCATCGACACCAATCCGTCGCCCGACGTACGGGCTACGGCTGCGATGGCAAACGCCACGCACGTTCTTGCCCCGTTGGAACTGAAACAAGAGTCGCTCGACGGCGTTTTCGAGCTCCTCAACAAAGTGCGCGGTGTGCAGGAGAGCTTGAACCCGGAGCTACAGCTTTTGGGACTGCTGCCGAATTTGGTCGAAAAGAAGCCCTACCAGATTGCCGGGCTCAATGCTCTTCTCACCGGAGCCGGGAAATTCCTTTTCATGCTGCCGAGCGGCAAGCCTGCGGCGATTCCCAATGCAGCAGCCATTGCCGAGGCACAAGGGGACGGCCGACCGCTATGGGAAGGCCCGCGCACGAAGGTGGAGCGCGTGTCGGGTATTTGTCGACAGGTGTGGGAAGCCATGGCCGACCAAATGGGGCTTGAAAACCGAGCCGAACAACAACCGCAGGAGAAAGCGTGATGGCACTGGACGTTTCAAGACTCAAGGCAATGACGGAAGGTTATTCCTCGCTCGGACACCACCCCGGCAACAGCGTGTTGGAGATTGCGCTCGACAAAATCGAACGATACGAGTCGCAGCCGCGAAAGAACTTTGACGAGGACACGCTGCGCGACCTTGCTGAGTCCATTGAAGCCTATGGACTGCTGCAGCCCATCGTCGTTCGCAAAAAGCCGAACGCTCTGGACCGCTACATCATCGTGGCGGGCGAACGTCGGTACCGAGCGTCACAGCTGCTCAAAGCCCGCACGATCAAGGCTGTGCTGCTTGAGACAAACCCCGACGACGCCGAGCTCGGCTACCTGCAGGTGATTGAAAACATCAAGCGCGACGCGCTTACGACAGCCGAACTCGCTGACTTCATCGCCGCTCGTATCGCTGCGAAGGAAACGGCCGTCTCGGTCGGCAAGAAGCTTGGCATCTCCAAGCCGCAGATGACACGCTACGCCGCTTGGGGCGACATGCCGGAGAGCATTCGCGAGCTCGTTCGTTCACAGAAAGTTCCTTCGATCAAGATCGCCTACGAGCTCTATCGCAAGTGGAAAGAAACGCCGGAGGTCGTTGAGGCCGCTATTTCGGAGGCTGCGGATGACTTTGAGTGGACGATGGCGGCGGTCAAGAAGATCGGCAGCGCACCGGAGGTTGAGACCTTCGACATAGGGGCTGCTGAGCCTTTTGAGGCGGGACAAGAGTTGGAAGACGAAGAGACTCTGGAAGAGCCGCATGCCGTCGAAACCGAGGAACCGGCTGCGCAATGGGGCGTTGGTGCCGATGAAGACGAAGAGTCGGCGTCCTCCGAGCCCTCAACCGATTTTGAAGAAGAGGGCGGCGTAGCGGAAGTGTCCTTTGAAGAAGCGGCTGCTGAAACGATCGACGCACGTACAGCGAATAAGCGCCTTCCCTGTGTTGTAGTAGCGATCGACGGTCGCGAAGCGGCCTTGATCCTCAAGCACACAGCCGACGGCTTCGTGATGGTGCGTTTTTTCGATGAGGACGACGCCGTCGAGGTGGAAGTCGAGCGTGTGTGTTTGCTGAGGGTGGACGATGGAGAAGACAACTGACAGCGCCGTGCTTTCCCTACGACTGCAGGGCGCTGCCTTGGCGGAGCTGACCGAACGCGCGCAATACGTGGGGAAGACGCGCTCACGCTTTGCCCGGGAGCTCATCATGAAGGCCTTGGCGGCTCCTTCACCTGCCGGAGCGGTCTTTCGGACGGTGGACGAGGAGGAACTGACGAAGCCGCACGCGCTCAAGCTACTGCTCAAAGAAAGCGAGAACGCTGCGCTCGCGCGCATTGCGGCCGCTCAAGGCATGAGCCGCCAACAATTTGTGATCGGTCTCATTCGAATGGCGGCAGCGGCGGAGGCGCAGTTCACCAAGGACGAGACGCAAGCGCTCTACGCGGCGACTTGGGAGCTCCGCAAGATCGGCGTGAACATCAATCAGATTGCCCGTCGATTGAACGAGGAAGCCAAGGCCGGTCGTCTGCGCGGAACGGAAGCCGCGCAGTTTCTCAAGCTTTCGACGGCATTGACGAACCGAATGGAGCAGGTCGTCGGAAAGGTGGGCGACCTCATCAAAACAAGCCGTGCTCGCTGCAAGCTCGTTGAAGTTGCAAGGGAGAACCAATCATGAAAAGAGAAGCATTGCTTGCGCTTGCTGCCGAATTCCGAGAAGCCAATCCGAAGCTTGCCGAGCATGGATTCGTGACGATCTACAAAGGGACGGTGACCGGGTGGAAACGGACGCTGAATCGCCCAGGGACGGAGGTTCCGGGAGCCTACGCAGTGGGAGCGGACGCGAGCATTTTCCGCGCTTGCGGTGGGGATGAGGAGCACGGAGCGCATGCGTTTCTTCTTGCTACCGGTGAATGCTTGCACGCGGACGATGAAAGCTCAGAATGCTCGCAAGCATGCAGCGAATGCTCGGAGCATCGCTCGAATGATTGTGGAGCATCAATTCAAGCCAACGGCCTTGACAATGCAAGCAGCCGCTAGGCATACTTCGAACCAAGTCCTCCGTGAAAGCGACGGAGGCCGGGCCTGAGAAACCCGAAATCACAGGCACTTGAGTGCCGCGTGTTTTGCGGCATTTTTGTTTGCTTTCGACGAGCTCCCCAATTTTGGGGACTTCGATAACTGCGAACACTTGGGTGCAGTCTCCACTTATGGGAGAGGCGCGCGGTTCCGCTTCGGCGGGGCCGTCCCTGTGAACGGTTTTCTCAACCCGCGTTGCCTCGCCCACCCGCCTGAGAAACGGGCACGAGGTTCATCATTCACAGGAGACTGCCATGCTTAAAGTGGTTAACCAAGGCACGCATGTGCCGGTTGTTGACGTTGTCGATGGCGTTGCTACGGTCGAATCGACAAATATCGCAGAAGTTTTTGAGAAGCGACACGATCACGTCCTACGCGATATAGAAAACATTCTGATTTCGCTACCGAGCGAGCGACGCGATAACTTCATTGAAATTCAGCTCGATCGCATCAATAACTTCGGTGCGACAGTTCAGTCTAAGGCCTATCGCCTTACACGCGACGGTTTCACGTTTCTTGTCATGGGCTACACCGGCGAGAAAGCCGCAAGATTCAAGTGGGCCTACATCGACGAATTCAACCGGCAGCAGACTCTTCTTGAAAGCAAGGCCCTACCTCCGACGCAATCTGAGCGAACTATGTTCGCGGGAGATTCGCTTGCTGAAAACGTGCTACGAGGGCTCTCCGGCCAAATGGATGCGGAGACCGTGGGCGACAAGCTCGTGACCATCGGCACGGTGCTGCAGGTTGTCGGTACCATTCAAAAGGTGCCCGCGTCGGGACCGCAGCTGCAGGCTGCACTCAACGCGTTTCAGCAGGCGCTTGAGGAATCTTGTGATGCTGATGAGTTGGAAAAGCAGCGCCGCCGCAGCCTCAAGGCGCGCAATGCAGCCAGGGCACGTTGGGATCGTATTCGCCAGGGAGGTGCCGAATGATGAGAGCTGAAATCACCAACCTTCCGATGTTCGACGAGTACGCCTTCATCGAGCAGCATGGCCGTGAACTCACGAGCGACGAGCTCGAAGTGCTTTCGGAGCGAATCGACAACCTGGATCGACATATCATCGCCTTCAACGACGCTACGATCGACATGCTGCATCGCGCCATTTCTGACCAGGCCTTCGAAGAGGGCAGCGTCGTGGCGGCCAATCTCCTTGAACTGCTCGCGGGCATGCAGCGGTACGTGTACCGAGCTCGCGAAGCGCTCGCAGAATGCACGACGGACGAGACGCCGTCGGAGTTGGAGTTCTCCTTTTTGAGCGACACGTGAGCTCCCTGAAAAGTTTCCTCGGGAAACTTTTTGATGGTCCTCAGAGGGGTGAGGGTGGTTGTGGTGGCTAGGGCAGGATCGCGAACTTGGGGCAAAACGTATACACGTTCGCCCAAGTTCGCCACAACCACCGCCGTAGGCGGTCGAGCCTTTCGGGCTCGGGGTTCAGGAGTCTCTGTTCTTTGCTCGGTAAAATTGCATACCGGGTTCACTAATCAGCATGGACTGCTCAATGTTTTCGACTTATTCAAGCCGCGTTGCCGAACTTCTTCAAAAGATTGAATCCGGTGAGATTGCGCTTCCAGATCTGCAGCGCCCGTTTGTTTGGGAAGATGCGAAGGTTCGCAATTTGCTCGATTCGATGAACAAGGGATTTCCTGTTGGCTACGTCATGCTCTGGGATTTTCCCGACGATTACGATGCCAAACCTCGATCTTCTGCCATTGCCAAGTCCGGCACTCGATCTGTCCGAAGTCTTCTGATTGACGGGCAACAGCGTCTAACGGCGTTGTTATCGGCTATGGACGGCATCGTCGTCAAAGACAAGGATTACAGGGACCGTCGTATTCGTATTAGCTTCAACCCACTTGCCAAAGCTGATGATGGGAAGCAGATCGGTCAGTTTGAAGTGTGGACCAGCGCTACGGAAAAGGATCCGGAGTGGGTGAGTGACATTACCGAAGTCTATAAACTTGCGGCGGAAAATCCGACGACCGGCGTCTTTATGTTCTGCCAGGCATACTATTCGGCCGTGAATGCCTCGCATGAAAAGAAGGGACTAGCGTTGCTGACAACGGAAGAGCAGGCAGTCGTCTACAACAACATCAATAAGCTCTTGGGCTTGCGTAACTATAACCTGCCGGTCGTATCGATTGACCGAACGGCCTCAGAGGAAGACGTTGCAGAAATCTTTGTTCGAGTGAATTCTGGCGGTCAGAAGCTACTGGAGAAAAACTTCATCGAAACGTTGCTTGCTGTCTACGACAATGACATTTACTGGAAGATTTCGCAATTCTGTGAATCGGCTCGAGTGCCGAAGGATAAGTCGGCGTACAACCATATTATCAAACCGGAACCCTCACATCTGATTCGCGCTGCAGTTGCGCTCGGATTCGATCGCGCGCGTCTGAAGTACGCTTACATGCTTATGCGCGGTCGCGATTTGACGACAGGCAAGACGACAAAGAAGACGCAAGAAGAGAATTTGACAAAATTTCGTGATGCCATGGAAAAGGTTACGAACCTGAACAACTGGCACGAATTCCTCAATCTCTTCCCGGCTCCGGTTGGGTGTGTGTAGATTTTTGTGTCTAGCGCGGGTTTACGGTTGAGCTTGTTGGC
>ERZ1034913.418-NODE-418-length-35600-cov-9.346575_pt1 | contig 35600 bp, 34 predicted proteins | sample MGYA00520697_ERZ1034913 | MGnify/ENA primary metagenome ERZ1034913 (study PRJEB33766, sample SAMN09781786) | gut metagenome | biome: gut microbiome | host: Homo sapiens | place: Madagascar | study: EMG produced TPA metagenomics assembly of the PRJNA485056 data set...
GATTGCATTTCACCAGAAACAAAAATGCCCTCAACATATTCATCATTTAACCCTATAAAACCCTGTATTTCTGTATCATACTCATACACATAAACCTCTGCTAGTAACAGCGCTTCTTTTACTGATTTGAAATTGCTTTTCCAGTATTCGACGGGGATAAAATTATGTGCCTTTATATTTGTATCCAACCATATATCTGCAACTTTATTTATATCATCCCTTTTAAATTCTCTAATCATAACGGTGACTCTCCATAAACTTGAATTTAAATTATAACGGTCTTTGCAAATACACCATATCTACCAACTGTATTCCACTCTCATAGATTGGGTGGTCATAATTATCTATAAAGAAATTTGATATGATATGCGAACGGACAAAACCACACTTTTCATAAAATGGTATTGTCAGTGGGCTATCGCCTGTTCCCACTTGCAGAATGGCATATTGCTCTCTGTAATTATTAACAATAAACTCAATTAAGGCTCTTGCATAACCTTTCCCTTGATATTCTGGAACCGTCGCAATGTTCTTGATTTCAAGTATGTCATTTTCTTTATCGGTTATGACACACTCACACTTGACCCCATTATCATCAAGTACATACATCTTGCCGTTATCAAGATAACGGTCAACCATATCTTCCTGCTCATCTGCTAATAGGAGCAAATCAAGATATTGTTTTTTATTTTCTTTAACTTCAATAATTTTCATCAATCGCACCTACAAATTCTGATTTATCAATCTTTAATATCACATATTATACATCATAAATATGAAAATTTCTACCCGCCATCTGTTGACCTCAAATTTAAAACAGGCGGCTTTTTTTATTTTCAAAAAAGTTGAAAAAATTTTGCTCAGAGGGGGCGCAAAATGCCTCTCCCAGTTCGAACAAGTGAGTGGGAGTGATTCCAAGCTGATTCGTTACTGAACGCAAAATCGCAATCAATATGATGAAGCCCCCGAAAGTGTGAAACTTCCGGGGGCTTCATCATGCTTTCCGCCTTCTAGGCTCGAGCCAGATAACACCTCTCAAGGTGTCGGATGCCTCGTCGCTGCTTACCTCTTTACGTACGGTGTCAGGTTTCCATTGGTTCCGTGTTTTTCGTAGGCATTATGACGTTTGCGAGCGCCACTACCTTTGCCATGTTGGGCCGGACAAGGCCAAGCCGTGTCAGGAAAGCTAAGAACCATCGTGGCTTGACATAGCGGCATCCGCAGAATGATTACGATCCTGTGCAAACGTAGAATGTCCTTCCTCCGTTTTTGCGGAGGAAGGACATTTTCATACCGTTTTCAATATTATTTGCGGATTATCCTGGACAATCATTGCTAGGCCAGCATGTTGGTCCACATGTTTGCGAAATCAGGAAGCGTTTTCGCAGTGGCGGCGATGTTCTTGATTAGAATGCCGTTGATTTTCAGCCCCAGCATCGCAGCGAACGTCGCCATGCGATGGTCCGCATAGGTTTCCATTTCAGCCGGCTTGAGATTCATTGCCGGCACTGGCGCGATCTCCAGCCCGTCGGGAAGCTCACGGGCATCACCCCCGACTCTGGTGATCTCGTTGACCAATGCTTCCAAACGGTTCGTCTCATGGCCACGCAGATGACCGATGCCCAGCATGCGCGTAGGAGCATCGGCGAAGACCAGGATTGCGGCCAATGATGGCGCGATCTCACCTGCCGCCGTCAGGTCGAAATCACCTAGGCCGCTGACACGACCGTCGCCGGTCACTTCGCAGTACCGGACGCCGTCGATCACGGGGAAGCTGATTTCAGCACCCATACGTTCCAAGTATCCGGGAAGCAGGCCTCCGGGTTGCGTGGTGGATTCCGGCCAATGAGGCACGCGCACGGTTCCTCCGGCGATCAGCGCGGCGCCGAGGAACGGGGCGGCATTCGACAGGTCAGGCTCGACCGTCACGGTTTCGGGCAGCTGCACGGCTCCCGGCTGCACGGTCCATACGCGGGCGTGTTCGTCTGCGTTGGCACGCACGCCGGAACCTTGCAGATCGGCCACGGTCATGCGAATATGAGGCAAACTCGGCGTCTTCTCCCCCGTGTGATGCAGTTCCAAACCGCCTGGCACTCGAGAGCCGATGAGCAATAGTCCCGAAATAAACTGCGAGGATCCCGAAGAATCAATGCTGACTACGCTCGGCTTGACGCGCTGGCTCACCGTTTGAGGTGGAGTGATTGTAAATGGCAGGCGCCCTTCCTCGCCGTGGTATTCGATACATGCCCCCAACTGTTCAAGACCGTCCAACACGGGCTTCATCGGACGCGCGTACGCCTGCTCGTCACCGTCGAAATCCACAGGACCATCCGCGAACATGGCAAGACCAGGCACAAAGCGCATCACTGTTCCCGCAAGACCGCAGAACACCTTCGTACCACCGTGGAACCGGCCGTCGGATGGCGGCACCACCGTAACCGTGGTGTCGACCTGCTCATCGATTTCGCAGCGCACTCCCAACGCGCGCAATGCGTCCATCATCAGCTCGGTGTCGCGCGAACGCAACAGGCCGACCAGTCGCACGGGACGATGCCCGAGAGCCGCAAGAATGAGATATCGGTTCGACAGGGATTTGCTGCCCGGCACCACAACGGTGGCGTCAAGCGACTTGCTGGCAAACGGCGCCGGCCAAAGATTCTCTTGAGATGCGTTCATAGGGCTTATCGTATCCAAAACCCGTGGAAAACAACGTTTCAATCTCGCCATACAGCACCCGTATCTTGCTCGAACTCGACAATCAAATGCCATCCATACCATTTCCGTTTGAAAACCCAGGCAGACAGAACTATGCGAATATCACAAAATGCCACGAGGAATTCCCGCGATCGTCGTGTTTGTGCCGCTTTGTATCGGAAACCGGAAACGGGATTTTTTATTCCGGCTGAAACGCCTTTTTCCAACGGTTTTCGTCGGGCTAACAGGATGTGAACCTGCGACATTCCATTTTGTCATGGAGCATTTGCTGGTCACAACTGGATTGGTATAGTCGATTATCATTGCAATTCAGCCATTTTCGAATTTAGGAATTTAGGTTCTCTTCGCTGAACCGACTGGAATTGACTAAACGTGACGGTCATCGTTACGGAATCGTTGCGGGAAAACCGTAGATTATAACCTTGAAAACCACGAGCCAATGTTATGGGATGCACCCTGCGCAATCGCATATATCAGGATGAAACGAAAAATATCCGGAACCGTTACCGTAGTTGCCGATCTTCCTGATTATGAAAGCGTTTCCAAAACCCCGGATGAGGACATAGGCCATCAATCAAATCGGATGTCACATCGGCTTAGCGTCGTTCAAGAAGATCATCCGTGGTTCGTGCCACCAGTAGATCATGGCTGGCGACGTAACGATGGTTCTGCACGAATGCGTTTCTCTGCTCGTGCGGTATGTCACCGTGAGGAAGTAGCAGATGCCCGTCACCACCCTGACTATTCTCCCGGAACGAAGTCAGGACAAGCACTTTGTATCCTTCCTCAGCACCGGTCCATCCATGAGCCACGCGACGTCCTTCTTCGCTCAATCCCCAGTGAATCGCCCTGCCAAGTTTCCTGTCCACAGCATCGCCGGAAGCAACAAGCCGCTCGGCACTATCCTCGGTCCACTCAACCCGGTCATACACCCGCAGGATGCGTGGCAGCTGACTGCGGATACTCTTGCTCTCGTAGAAACCCAGATACTTCATGTCACGGAAGAATCTGCCCGGACGACATACATAAATCGGTTGGTACCGATAAATGTCCCACGCAACACGGCCAGGAACAATCAACGTATCGAGGTCGATCTGCGGGCATTGATCGTAGATTTCACGCCATTGGCTGTGCTGACGCATCCACTCACCGTACATCGGCGAGATAAGATCGGCCACCGCGAACACATCGGACATGGCCTTGGGCACATCGAAGGACTTCATGTAATTCTGATGCGCGACACGATTGCGCGTGATGCGGACGCTTTCCAACAGGGCGGCCACGGTCTTTCTCGTCACGGATGGGTTGTTGCCCTCAGCGAAGACCATGTGCAGACACTGCTTCCACATCTCGTCGTGCCGCTTGTTAAACAAGCCTGTCCAGAATCCGAACGTCAGACTCGCGACGATGCGATCTCGGGATTCGGGATAACGACTCGAACAAATGCGTTCGCGAGCGCCGATGACGCTGTTCCGATCGTCATCGTTCAGTCCGGAACACAGCTGGAGGAACCACGGTATCCGCAGTTCTTCTTCGACGTAATATACGGAGCAAACCCGATCCACACGATTGCGAAGCAGGATCTCCAGATGCCCGACATCCGCGAAGCATTCCGCGGCAAGCCTGCTGTTCCACGCATACAGTTCGATCGCGCGCTCCGCATCCCCGCCCACCTCGGCGAGGTACTCCGCCAGACGCGCATCACCGATGCCAGCACGCACCGCCTCAACCATTTCCATATTCACGATTGTAATGGTATACTTTGCAGTGGATGCCCCGGATAAGCCTCTGATCTCAGAATCAAGCCCCCGGGGCTTTGCTTTACAAGCAAGAATGATTAGGCCATATTAAGGCACTTGCCTGATAAACAAGCGATTCTCAAGGATTAGCTTGTGCAGCAGATTGCGCCCATGGTCTTCGTTGTCCAGGGTTTCTCCATATCTGTTGATGAGTTTCGTGACTTTGGGGTAAAGGTCTGAACCGTCATAACTTTTTGTTTCTCTGAAGAGAAACATGACCACTATGTTGCTACATAATAGGTCAACATGATCAAAAATGGATTGGAAATACGAGTAATCAGCTTCTGTGAGAGAATGACCAAAGAATTTGATGCAATCCAGAGTCCCTTGACCGAATATGTCGCTTTTCATCCCGTGCTGCGTTGTAGATTGAAGCGTACGGTAGGGTTTTAGTAAACGTCACGATTTCCTCATCATTGACTAGTTCCCGCTTGCCGTTCCTATATTGCTTCACTACATCGATGCCTATGATAATCTCAGCACGTGCGGGATCGCTTGACAGAACTCCACGAATAGGATTGATCGACATCAGCCCCGGGAAATACCGCTCTCGTTCTCGAAATGGGTAAGTGTAGTTAAACGTCAGAATGGAGTTTTGCTGCTGCGCAAGTTCTTCTTCGTTGCGAGGTAAACTTGGGGCCGAGGCAATTGCATTGTATAAGGAACTCGCACCGATAAAATAACGAAGCGGATCTCTAGAACCTGCATCAGCGACAGCGTGATTCAGATACGCGGCCAACGCATGCTCAAATTCAGTAAGCTCGTTGCGCATAAATCTGCGATAGGCTCTGATCCTGTTTTCTCTTGGTCCGTCAGCAAAAGATAACGTCCCAACTTCTTTATCTTGCTTAAGCATTTTGTTTGCAATGTAGCTGCCTAATAAGTTATCGCAATCTCTTAGCCTTGGATGCCGCAATGCCTCATCTATATTCGGCATCCGTAAGTTGTACAGCAATGCTGCGTTCAACATTTGCCCAATCCTCATGCTTATGAAGCTTCTGGTCGAGTATGACCATATCCCACGCGTTTTTCATATGATCCATTTGAGGACATTCACCATAATTGCTGTTGAAATAATCAGCATATCCAGTGTTCAAGCCGAGAGCGATATCAAATCCATTTCCCAATACAATGAGCTGATGATGATAAAGATCCATTTTCGCTATTCCTTTAATCCAGTAATCTACTCGAAGTAGATGAAGATGAGAATCAAACAAGTATGGTTAAAAAGAAATTCATAGAACTAAAGGCAATCAGACAATCTGTCAGCAGGACGAAATCCAGTAAAGTGAGAGGCAGAATCCGCAACTTCTTTATCTTCTGTAAGAAACTCAAATAAATGGTATCTTACTGCACCTTCCAAATAATTGACGAGTATTGGAAACCCATCCTCATAGTGCTCTCTCACGCCATGACTAAGGTTATTACGAATAGTGGCCACGACCTGAGAGGGAGTTGTAACGTTTTCGTTATATGCGTTTTTCACAACAGTTAAACTAGAGATATTGTCCATATTGTACTGTGGAATCATTTTCTCCAATTTGTCGGCAAGTTGTATTCCTCCATTGAGATCGGACATATATTTTTTAACAATATTTCAATCAAAAGAAGCACCACTGTTGGGATCATTTATTTTTTGCTTAATCCATTTTTATTTTCTTAAATTCATGATTACAAACGCGCTTTCTTTCCTGTATATCTTCATCATTTTTATAATTATATAGACCCTCAAGAGTCTCAATCAATAACAGAAAACGCATTCTTGCTAAGGTTTCAGGAGCAGTCATAACCTGACTATATGTATTAATTAAGGGATTGTTAGATTGGACACCTTCTTGCCATTTATGGACCATATCCAGAAGAGACTCTGCTGTCAAACACGTCACAGAACTAGTACAACCCTCGCGCATAATATCTGATTCTGAAAACTGCCAAATTCCTTCGCCTAATAACAGAAAAGGGATCTCGCCCATATCTTGTATCTTCAAATCAGTGCATAAAATACGATTTTCACACGACTCACAAGAACCAATGATTTTAGCAATTGCAGAAACCCATAATTCCATGAAATCATCTACAGATAAGGCTTCAAAAAGACGAACACGTATAAAGATATTCTTACCATCATTTTCCTTGCATAATTCAAGAGAATCATCACTATACTCACTGATATTGCTATAAAATTTATCAATAAATGAATCTTGAGCATATTTCTTCTGCTCAATCAGAGATTGAGTATCTATCACTGATCGCAATCCTTCAACCTGAAAATTAGCCCCTATGACATAGTGTTCAGTGGAATCATCTAAATCATCATTACATTGCTCCAATAAGCCATATCGAGCTTTGATACAAGTAAAATTAATAGAAACTTGAAGAAGAATCAAAGAAACATCGTCGTCTATTTTAGCAACCAACACATCTCTTCGAGCAAACTGTCCATAACCTACATCACCCGACATGCGAGAAAACCTATATCTTTCGCCGAATAAGCGACATCAGAAAACTTCTCAAACCTCCCTTCTATACAACAACCTTGACGAAGAGTTACGAATCCACATAAAGCTTTCTTACCAAAAAAGAAACTTACGTTCACCTCATCTGAAAAATTTTCTCTATTTTCTCTATTCACTTACAAGCTTTCACATATATGAAATAAATACCAGATTTCACCACACACTACAGGTTATATATGATGCAACAACATGAGTATCACATTTCCTCGAATTCCTGCGTCGATATTGCCGTGTCGAACAGACCCACCTGTGTATCGCTTTCGTGTTTGTCGATGCCGGCGTAGGAGAGACTGTCGTCTTCGTAGCGTTTGAACTTGTATACAGCGTCGTTCATGCGGGCGCTGTTGAACACGTTCAGGCTGAGCAGCAGTTCGAAGTCGTCCTTGGTCAGACCGGTGACTTTCTTGAACAGCTCAGGTTCCAGTTTGGTGATCACGTCACGCAGCGTCTGCTCGCGGTAGTCGGTCAGGTACATGAACACGGGGATGCGTGTGGCGAACTTGATCAGTTTTTCCTGCACCTGCTTACGCAGGCTCTTGGTCTCCTTCTCCTCCTCGCTCATCTGCTTCTTCTCAGCCTTGCTTAGTTTCTGGCCTTCTTTCTTCATCTTCTTGATCTCATCGGATTTGTTGATGATCTTCTCCAAGTCGTCGTTGAGACTGCGGAATCCCTCGATACTCATAAGCGCATCCATGGCACGCTGATTATCCATCAGCTTGCGCAGGGTCAGATCATCCACATTGACCAGCAGAGTGCTTTCCCATCGTCTGGCGAGCAGCGTGGCCGATGTACCGGAGGATGCGATGTCGAGCACGTCGGTGGTGTCGACCTGCTTCATGCTGCTGCCGTCATAGGCGAGCACCGGCAGGAAGTGGATGAACTCACCCACACTTTGTTCCGGCGAGATGGTCTGGTCAGGATGCAGCGAGCAACTGTAGTCGGCGATCTGCCACAGCGCGCGAGTCGGCGCGAAATCGAACACGTAGCATTCGCGTTTCATGATCGCGGTCTCGTTGGGGTGTAGGCCGTCGGGGTTGTCCACTGTCCATGGCGACTGCACGCGGAACGCCGCTTGAAAATACGTTTCCGGACTTTTCAGGTTGCGCAGCATGAAGATCCCGATCCACGGCTTGACGGTCACGCCCGTGGTCAGTTTGCCACACGACAGGGTGATGGTCTTGGATTCCAACGGATCCGCCATCGACCGTCGCACCGGACCAAGCGCATCCAACCCGATACCCGCGCCGGCACCGGCGCACACGTTCACCGTGTAATCGTGGTAGAACACGTTCTACCGTTCCTTCAACAGGTTCGCCATCGCATAACGGGACGCGACGGACGGCATGAACCAGAACGCGTGCATCAGGATGTTCTTCAACCGGGAATCGGAGTACGGCATGGGCGGCTTTCCTCGCACCCATCTTGAGCATATCCACCGTGGTCTCGGAGAACCCGCCACGCAACAAGTCAAGCCATTTCTGTACCTCGTCGCGATGCTTGAACTCCGCCACGTCTCCCTCGCCCTTGGCTGCGAAGAACTCGTTGAGATCGAATTCGTCGAACTCGCCCGCGGACGCGATCTCACGGATCTGATCGGACATCTGATAGGTCATCAGCACCATACGCGGCAACGACTCGTACGGGTTCCTCCCGTCCTTAGCCTTCCAACATTCCTTGGCGCGCTGCTCATCGGAATACGTCCAGTTGAAGATCTGCTCCTCGATGAACCCACCATTGACGATGGCCCGGAACGGCGTGCCCGACAGGAACAGGTACGCGCCCGTGGTGATCGGCAGGAAATCCGTATCACCTTGCTGGAAGCTCTCATCGATGAGCTTCGCGACGGAATTCATGTTGTCGTTCTGCTCGCGTTTGTCCTCTTCCTCGAACAATTCACGGGCACTGTCACGCCAAGCACCGAAATGATATTCATCGAAGATGACCAGATCCCAGTTCGCCGCGTGCACCCACTCGTTGCGCGGCTTGATGCCACCGGCCTCGTTCTTGCCCAGAAAATCCTGGAACGAACCGAAACACACGATGGGACAGGACTTGTCCGCATGTTCGTAATCCAACCCGTCGCCGGTCATGGTCTCACGGGAGATGAACTGCTGCGATGTCCTTCGTTGTGTTCATCGGCTTCAACGCCGCCTCCAACGCGGCGAACACGTCATCGCCCATCACTCATCTACTTCCGCTTTGATCTGCAGGTAGCTGGCCTCGCGTGCGTGGCGCAGGGCGCATTCGAGGTGGTCCCATGTCGAAGTGATTTCGAATGCTGCTCTGCTTCCGAGGTCGATTCCGTCGCTGAGCATCTTGATGGTTTCCGTGGCGCCCTCGAGTTGGTGCACGATCGACCTGAGCTGCGCATATTGACGTTCGTTCATTCTGTTTTCTCCTTTCCGTCGGCGAGCGCTTCGGCGTCTTTGATGATGTCGGAGAGCTTGCGTCCGGTGACTTGGCTGATGCGGGCAAGCTCGTCGAAGTTGAATGTCCCTCCGTTGAGTTTGCGGTTGAGGCTGTTGCGTGGAATGCCGGCCTTGATTCCGGCTTCATCCTGCGTGAGTCCAGCGTGTTTTATTGCAGACTTCATTGCTTTTCCGAGGTATTGCGAATCGAGCTTATTTGTTCCCATATGGGATATGTTATGTCATATATAACTCATGTCAACTTCGGCGTATCCCATATGAGTTATCTATATCCCAATTGGGTCTAAAATTCTAGCTATGGCAACAGGAAAGAAAATCCCGACTATCGAATCAAAGGCATTATCGATAGCAATCAAACGGGCGATGGCAACAAAAGAAATTAAAGGCCCAGCATTAGCCGAGAAATCAAATGTGCCATATAGCACACTGCGCAAGATATTTGATTTGAACACCGTTGCCGACTATGAACAGTTGCAGCGGATCGCGGACGCCCTGAAGATGCCTCTGTCGCAGATCATCATTGATGCGGATGAACTCAGCAAAGACCCGGACATCATCAGCGATTTCGAGGCGTCGCATGAGAATATCGACATCGAAAGGTGGGCCGACCGCATCAAAGCAGAAGACACCATCACAACAAAACACTGATTCTGAAGCAGGCATAGGGAAGATGAGACGAAGGACATCCATGAACGAAACAAACATGAACCGCAACAGGGTGATCATGGTCAAAGATTTGAATCTATGGCTGGATAACCCTCGGATAGAGCCAGCCGAAAACGAGTCCATCGCTGTGCAACGTATTTATGACGAAAGCGCCAAGAAAGTGGATAAATCCCGTGAGGAATTCATGAACCTAGTGTTCTCCATCGCGGAAAACGGGTATCAGAACGAGGTCGAACCCATCCTGGTCACGCATACCGCGGACGGCCGATACGTCGTCCGCGACGCCAACAGACGCGTGTCCGCACTCAAAATGCTGCTGGATCCCGAATCGTACGCGACGATTCTCACACCGCAGCATCTCGAACGGATCAAAGGCTATAACAAAGAATTCGCGCGCAACATACCGGAAGCGGTCACCGTGGCGGTTTTCGAGGAATCCGAACAGGAGATTCTCGAAGACATTCTGGAGAGGAAACATAACGGCCCGCAGTCCGGTGTGGGCACGCTGCCATGGTCTTTGGAAGCCAAGGACCGGTTCAGGGAAAAGAACTATTTCTCCGACAAGCTGGAACGCCCCTTCGAGCGGCAATACGGGCAATCCCTGACCAGCTACATCGGAGGAAGCGCCTCGAAATCCACCACCAGGCGACTCATCTCCTCCACGCCGGCGCAGAAGCATCTCCAAATCAAAAACCCCGACAACCCAACGCCCGAGGAACTGGACAAGGTCAGGCACCTCGTGGACAAGCTCAAGGACGCGGCCGCCGACATGAACCTCGTCCTTTCGCGAATGAACAACAACCGCATCCAACAGGTCATAGACACGCTCGACGACAAGGGCGTCGAAGCAGACAAAGGCAATCAAACCGAGAAAGAGCCAAGACAGGAACCTCCTCATGAGGAAGGCGACGAATCCCGCCCCGGCCCCGATGATTACGACATCCCAGACGGCGACCCCATGGAATCTTCGAACAACATGCTGGGCAGCCAATGGAATAAGGATTCATACATGCTGAAAAAGCCGCGTTTCAATGAACTGAACATAGTTCTTTCCGCACTGGCGACATTCGGGCAGCTCAACATAGAAAGAAACAAGAGGCTCAAGAAAATGGCAATCCTCGCCCCATCGGCTCGACTTATCTTCGAGCTTTCCCTTCGAACCATCAAAGAGGCTGCGGCAGTGGATGATCTGCTGGGCACGGGCTGGCGCACGAACGACGATTACACAGAACACGTGGGAAAGATCTATCGTAAATTCAATGAAGGAGCCTTCAAGCAATACCTGAGCGAGCATCACATCATATCGGATTCCTTCAAGGAATGCACGGGCATCATGAGCAACATCGACATGGAGGCAATGGCGGGAAGAGCCGTGCAAATGGCGCACACCGGACGATACGGATTCACCTCGGACCAGATAAAAGAGACCTTCCACAACGCCGTACTCTTCGCCTACCTGTGCGAGCACTACATCGCATACCGCGAAAGCAAATAAGCGGCACCACTTGGCCAAGTCTCAATTTACAATACGAATATGACTTCGATAACCCTGACTAACGGCTCTCGCACCCCGCTCCGATACCCCGGGGGAAAGGGCAAAGTGACCCGTTATGTCGCGCATCTGCTCGACCTCAACGGCGTTGACGGGACCTACATCGAGCCTTTCGCCGGAGGAGCCGGAGTCGCCGTCAACCTCCTGCTCGCAGGACGGGTGAAGCGCATCATCATCAACGATCTCGACCATGGTGTTTCCTCATTCTGGCATACCCTGACGCATGAAAAGTCCACCCTGATCGATGCGATCAAACGGGTTCCGTTCGACACCCACACCTCTCTGGACGAATTCACCGCCGATGAGAGGTTCCGATATTGGCGAAGCGTCCACGACCGGTACGTGCGCGACGAAGACCGTTCCATGGAGGACATAGCGTTCGATTTCTTCATGCTCAATCGGATGAACGTCAGCGGGATAATCAAGGGCGGCCCGATCGGCGGATACTCGCAGAGCGGGAAATACAATATCGGAGCCCGATTCAACAAGGACGAACTCATCCGACGGATAGATGCCATCGCGACGCGCTCGGATTCGATTATGGTCCGTAACGATGAAGGCAGCCACTTCTGCTCCCGCCTCTTCAGGGGCGAGATCCCCGGCGTGCAGCAGTCCAACACCTTCATGTTCGTGGATCCGCCGTACTACAGGCAGGGGCGCAACCTGTACAATTCGTATGCGACCGACAAGATCCACGATCTCGTGGCCCGGGAACTTTTGGAACACGGCCTGGAATGGAATTGGATCGTAACATACGACGACGAGCCGTTCATCCGCGATACATACGACTGCGAGCAGCTGCAGAAATACAGGTACGACATCACGTATTCGGCCAACAAGCGCGGCAAATTCAAGGAACTCCTCTATTCGCCGGAAGGAACGAAAGTCGAATCATACGACAACGTGCAACTTGAACCGTTGGACACGGCCTCCTGCCTGTGATTCAAGAGGAAAGCCCAAAACAAGGATCAGACAAAATCTCTTGCCCGTAGCACCGTAATGCCGACGGACGCGATACCGCATAGATGTCGTCAAGTTTTCGGTTTCGGAAAGAGGAAACTATGGATTGGATACAAACCATACCAACAGCGATCGTTCTGGCCATTATCCCGATAATCACCAACATGGCGTGGAAGATTTACCAGTGGGTTTCCTCCGAAGAACGAGTCAAGCGATCTTTGGCGTTAAGGGAGGCCTTAGGGAAGTCCGGGTTTAAAAGCGAAAAAGCCTTCAAATCCATCGACGGAAAAATCGAACGAGATCTGGAGCGATACTGTAATTTCGACGTTCATATCGAAGTGAAAATATTTGCCGCATTCTTTTCCCTTCTGGGATTGGCTTTCATCATTCTAGGTGTTGTATTTCTGTCCTACGCCTTGAATTCCAACAATCTTGACACGTGGGGGCGGATTGGCAGCATCATATGCTTGCTCATAGCCGTTGTTGGCATCATTGTCAGCTTCCATTTTTCTGCACTGCTCGGGAAGTCGCTTGACGGCAAGGCGGAGACGTCGAACAAATAACATCGCCAAGGACAACAGCCTCGAAGCCATCTGGACCGAAGGCGGAAACCACAGCAAGGTCACCGTCGGTAAAGCCTGTACCACAGTGCCACGCCACGGTGAGATCAACGAGCTGACCGCCAGGGGCATCATCCGCTACATCGAAAGGAACTGCAAATGAGCAAGGATGTGACCGCACGCTGCGAACGATCCGACGGTTGGTGGGCCGTCGAGGTGCCGGAGCTCCCCGGCCTGTTCACGCAGGCCCGCCGTCTCGACCAAGTGGCCGGCATGGTGCGTGACGCCGCGCGCATGCTCGACGTCAAAGTCGGCGAAGTGAACGTCGAACCCGTCATGGACGAGGCCACCGCCCGGCTGCTGTGCGAACTGTTCGACGCTAAGGGCGAGGCCAAGGCCGCGCAGGAACGCGCGTCGAAGATCATGCGCGAAACCGTGTCCATGCTCCGTTCCGACGGGTTGACCGTACGCGACGTCGCCGCGGTCACCGGCGTCAGTCTCCAGCGTGTCAGCGCACTGCAGGACGCATAAACCCCTCTAATCCAGGGGAGCGGCAAAACCGCCGGTGATCGCCGCATCGCAGGCGGCCGGAACAGTGAGGTCGATCATGTCCCGAGTGTTCATCCAGGATCTGTGGTTGCGCGACGCCGACGACGGCACGCGCCCGTCCGCCGCGGCGAAACGCAGCCTGTCCAGTGCGAAGGATCCCATGAAGGCCAACGTGCCCGACAAGTAGCGCACCGCACGCTACGGGCGCGGCAACCGGTGGCGCTGCCAATGGTACATGCCCGTCGGCGGCAGGCACGTGGCCAAGACGAAAAGCTTCAGGTCATTGGCTGACGCGCAGGAGTTCCAGGCCGCCATGGAGGACGACGCGCGACGCGGCCGCTACCATGATCCCACGCAGGAGCATCGCCTGTTCCGCGACGTGGCGGCCGAATGGATGGGCAGGAAGCTCGACCTGAAACCCGGTACCAAGGGACGGTACGAACGCGAGATACGCGTCTACCTGAACCCGAAATGGGGCGACATGCCGCTGCGGGCCATCACGCAACGAGACATCCAGGAATGGGTGTCCGGCCTCTCCACGGGCGACTATCCCGCCGAATTGCCTCACGGGCGCGAACCGCGAGCGCTGAAGCCTCGTAGCATCCGCAATATCGTGCGTGTGGTCATGGGTGGGGTTCTCGGTTATGCGGTGGATCAGATGTGGCTGGTCGCCAATCCCGTGGAGAAGGTCGTCACGCCGAAGATCGTGGATGTGGATGATGACATGGTGTTTCTCACCATCGATGAGGTGGAGGAGTTGTCCGATGCCGTCGCGATGGTCAAGGGTAAATCCCGATGATGGTTTGCTTGTGCGGTTTCTCGCGTACACCGGTGCGCGTGTCGGCGAGGCGATGGCGTTGCAGGTCGGGGATTTCGACCTTGCGGGGCGTAGGGCGCGTATCAGCCGCACATGGAGCAATGACGAGACGGGCAGAGCAGTGTTGGGTACACCGAAGAACAGCAAGGCCCGTACCATAGCCGTTCCGGGGTTCCTCGTCGACGGCCTTGCCGGCCTGTGCGACGGGCATGGAGATGGTGATTACGTGTTCCGGGCCGCGCGAGGTGGGCCGGTGAACCTGAACAACTGGCGCAACCGCGTTTGGTATCCGACCGTGAGGGGACTGGGCATGGAGGACGAGGACGTGACCATACACAGTCTGCGCCACACATACGCGAGCTTCGCGATCGCCCAGGGCGCGGACGCGAAGACCCTGCAGATGCAGCTCGGCCACTCCTCTCCCAGCATCACATTGAACACCTACACGGCGCTCTGACCGGAACGATTAGACGACGTGGCCTACGCGATCGGAGCCCTCCGCGAGCGCGAACTCGTGTGAATCGGGCATGGAGATCCCGCGGCGTTTGTATGCATTTGTATGCAGATTGTTTTCGACGGAAAAATAAGCCCTTGAAAACCTAATGTTTCCAAGGGCTCCGGTCGGGCTGACAGGATTTGAACCTGCGACATTCTGCTCCCAAAGCAGACGCGCTACCAAACTGCGCTACAGCCCGTTCACACCCCGCGAATCCGCCTCACGGAATCGCATCAAGTGAACACGAGTTTCTATTATAGCGTATGGTTGGACAACGACAGGCTTACAATAGCATTTCGGAAGGGAGAGTGGCATGGGACGTCACCAGCAGGCCGAATCGTCAGGCATCATCTCCTTTGTGACATGCGCCGTTATCGCCTGGTTCGTCATGAACGCATACATGCAGTTCGCCCCGGCCATCTGGCGTGTCACGCAGCGTCTGTTCACCGTCTGCGCGGGAATCGTGGCAGGATGCGGAGTCGTTTCATTCAGTTTGGGTTACGCACGAAAATCACGTTCGCTGACACTCAAACATGGTTGGGCTATTCCGGTCCGTCGTATTTTCGAGATCCTCGCGCTTTCCGTGGTGTATGCTTCGACCATTTTCGTCACATCGTTCATGATGTTGTCCATCGTCAACAACATGATGGGCATCCGCACGCTGAAAGGCTATCTGCCGATCCTATGCGCGGCCATCGCAGGCGTTGTAGGCTATATCACTTTCGTGCAGGCGGAACTTATGAATGCCAAAACGATCGCTTCCCTACTGCCGTTTTTCGTGGTGTCTGGCGTGAGTATCGCAGGATTGACGTCCGACGATCCGTACTGGTACAACAATAATTTCTCTCAATTGGGCGACCGTACGACGTTCGCCGCGCGTATGTTCAATTCGACGCTGACGCTCGCGGGCATCTGCATTGTGATCATCAGCTATTTCGCCGTTTCCGAGCTCATCACCACGTATCGTCTGCAATTGCAGTATCTGGATTCCAATGCCATCAATGAGACGCCGAAGCATTTTCGTACGAGGATTCTGCTGCTGTCAATCATGTTGACGTTGGCCGGCATCGCTTTCGTAGGTATCGGCATGTTCCGTTACACGCCGCATCCGATTTTGCACAACGTGTTCGCCCGCGGCCTACCATGTTTGATGAGCGTGCTGATGATTGCCCTGCCTTGGCTTGCCCCGCAACTCTCAAAGGTCGTATACGTGGTTTCCGATCTTGCGATTGCGATTGGGGCTTATGCCGGATTCCAATGGCTGAGCGGGCATAACACGCTGACGAATGTGGAGGCGTTGGCCGGCATGATGTTCCTTGGCTGGTTCATCATTTTCTCGCGTCAAATCGCCGCCATCGAAGCGGATCGCGTGCAGACGCAGCTGATACTGGCGCAATCTGAGAGACCACGCTCCGTCGAGGATCTTGCGGAAGTCAGCGAAACTGTTCCCGACACAGTTTCGAGGCTCGCCGCACAAGTCTGATGCAAGGCTGACCGGCAACCGCCGGATTTCAACATATACATACCAGTGGGGTGGAGCCATCGCATTGGCGACGACTCCACCCCACTGGATTCTGACGGCATAACGCGAGTGCGTCGTCAGAAGTTGTAGTGCTTGTTGGACGGCTTCTTGTCGCTCATCAACAGCAGGAAGCTTCTTGATTGCGCAGTAATCGCAAAACCGGCCTCATAATTGAGTTCTGGCCCCTTTGGATTATGCGTGTCGACAATTAAGCGCCATTTCTTGCCATATTGCTCATCGGGCAGGGTGAACATGATCGGCTCGTAATGCGCGTTGAAAATCAGAATGAAATCATTGTCGACCATCTGATTGCCGTACCAGTCGGTTTCCGGAATATCGGAACCGTTCAGATAGATCATCACAGTGAAGGCGTGTGTGTTTGACCAGTCGTCCATATCCATAATGGAGCCGGTATGATCCATCCATTCGACCTGCGGAATCGCAGTGCTGTCGTCTCCCTGCTCGCGACCGGAGAAGAAGCGGCGGCGATGCAGCACAGGATGCTCAAGCCTCAAATGGATCAGCTTCGATACGAATTCGAGCAGGTCCTTTTGATCCTCGTCCAGATCCCAGTTCGTCCAGGAGATCGCATTGTCCTGGCAGTAGGCGTTGTTGTTGCCCTGCTGGGTGCGCGCCACTTCGTCGCCGCCGCAGATCATCGGAATGCCTTGGCTGAGCAGCAACGTGGCGAACATATTGCGCATCTGCTGTTGACGAAGCTCGTTAACATCCTTGATGGTCGTAGGACCTTCGACACCGCAGTTCCAAGAACGGTTGTTGCTTTCGCCGTCGCGATTGCCTTCGCCGTTGGCCTCATTATGCTTCTCGTTGTAGCTCACCAGATCGTTCATGGTGAAGCCGTCGTGCGCGGTGATGAAGTTCACGGATGCGACCGGTCGGCGGCCATTGACCTGATACAGGTCGGAACTGCCCATGAATCGGCTGGCGAATTCCGGCAATGTGGACGGCTGCGAGCGCCAGAAGTCGCGCACGCAATCGCGGTAGCGGCCGTTCCATTCGGACCAGCTGGACGGGAAGCCGCCCACCTGATAGCCGCCAGAGCCGAGATCCCACGGTTCCGCGATCAGCTTGACGCGGGAGATCACCGGATCCTGTTCGACGATGTCGAAGAAGGCCGACAGTTTGTCGACTTCCTGGAACTGACGGGCCAATGTGGCGGCAAGATCGAATCGGAATCCGTCGACGTGCATTTCGGTGACCCAGTAGCGCAGGCTGTCGGTGATGAGCTGCAGGGCGTGCGGCGAGCGCATCAGCAGCGAGTTGCCGGTGCCTGTGGTGTCGAAGTAGTGTCTGCGGTCGTTGTCGACCAGACGGTAGTAGGCGCCGTTGTCGATGCCCTTGAAGCTGAGGGTCGGTCCACGGTTGTTGCCTTCGGCGGTGTGGTTGTACACCACGTCGAGGATGACTTCCATGCCGGCATGATGGTATGCCTTGACCATGGATTTGAATTCGTTGACCTGTTCGCCGCGCTGTCCGGAGCTGGAATACGCGTTGTGCGGGGCGAAGAAGCCGATGGTGTTGTATCCCCAGTAGTTGCTCAGGCCTTTTTCCTGAAGGAAGCTGTCATTGACGAACTGGTGGATGGGCATGAGCTCGATGGCCGTGACGCCCAGCTTCTTCAGGTATTCGATTACCGAGGGGTACGCCAGACCCGCATAGGTTCCGCGAATGTCCGGCGGCACGTCCATGTTGAGGTTGGTCATGCCGCGTACGTGGGCTTCGTAAATCACGGAATCGTGATATGAGATGTTCGGATGCTGGTCGTTGCCCCAGTCGAAATAGGGGTTCACCACGGCCGCTTTCATGGTATGGGCGGCCGAGTCGAGCGTGTTCATGCTGGTAACGTCATCGGGGCTTCTGAACCAGTACGAGTAGAGGCTCTCATCGCCGTCGATGTTGCCTTCGATGGCTTTAGCGTAGGGGTCAAGCAGCAGTTTGTTCGGGTTGCAGCGCAGGCCTTGCGTCGGGTCGTATGGCCCGTACACGCGATAGCCGTAACGTTGCCCCGGTTGGATTCCGGGCAGATAGTTGTGCCAGACATAAGAGTTCTGCTCGGTCATTTCGATTCGAGTTTCGTTGTCTTCCTCATCGAAAAGGCAAAGCTCGACTTTTTGTGCCACTTGGGAAAAGAGGGCAAAATTCACGCCGGCGCCGTCATAGCTTGCGCCGAGTGGATACATCGATCCGGGTCTGATTTGCATGATTCAAGTATCTCACGTTTCAGCCCCCAAATCGCAATTTCGTGTTGTTCGGCGATTATTTTTACGATTCGAAAGAACTCTTGCCTGTATTTTGCCGGTTTCGTCGAATTTGCTCGTGAAGAATAGCGATCATGGAATTGGAGGCCGTAATACGGGTGCCGCGCAGCCGCTGCCAGGAGACCCACGCCGATTCGACGTGCTCATCGCCGTCGAAATGACGTTCGACGGGATGCCATGCATGCAGGTGAAGCACCATGATGTTGGCAAGCTCGTCGGTCATGCCTTCGGACGAGTAAAACTGCCCCACATGGTCGAATTCGACACCGTCACGCCCGGCGGGCTCCACACCGGTTTCCTCACGAAGCTCCCGCAGCGCGGCCTCCTCCACGTCCTCTCCCCCGTCGATGAGTCCAGCCGGCAGACCGTAGGCGAAGGCGTCGCAGCCGATACGGTATTCCCGTTCGATCAGATACAGGTCATTCGCGCAATCATGCACCAGCATGACCACGCAAGGCGCGTGACGCATCACCTGACGGCGAATCACCGTTTGCCCTCCGTCACGCATCGGCAATGCGATCCGCAGGTCGTCGACGCCGAAAATCGCACCCTGATACACGTGCCTGCTGTCAAGCACCGTGACCATACCGGACATGTCCACGCCATCGCTGGATTCATCCAGCAATACGTCCACCTGGGTTCCGTCTACCGCCTCGTCACACATGACGCGTCACCGTTCCTGCCCGCTCGAAGGAAATACCATATTCCATGGATCGGTATTCATGGAAATCCAACGCACGGCAGGAATGTCGCCGGTCGCTTCCGCAACCGCATGGGGAACGTCTTCCATCGCATACTGGAACCACATGGATTCGATAGCGCTGTGCGGAGTGTTGACGAACGCCGGACGCACACGCCCGTCACCATGGCCCATGGCAACGCCGGAAGCACGCATGGAAGCCTCATAGCGGGCCTGCTCTATGGCGTCCGTCACCGGATGATGCCGCAGATCACTGGTCACATACACGTCGGCACCAGCCGCACGCACCTCATCGAACAAGGAATCACCGGAACCCGGAAGCACCGCCACCGTGCTGACCGGAACGTCCAGATCGCCGCAAACCTGCACGCCAAGCTCGGTGTACGGCAGCGCGCCAGCTACTCGACTGGCGAAATCACGCAACGCCACAGGTTCGGCAAGACGCCCCACACGCCCCAAACCGACCGGATGCTCGGCATCCGGATCATCGATGGGCACCAGCGGACGCTGATCCACCAAACCGAACATGTCAGCCGCAGCCATGCCGACGCCACGATACGCCGCATCGGCATTCGTATGCCCCACCCACAACGCACATCCGGCAAGATTGAGCTTACGCACAATCTCACCACGGAAACCCAATCCCGACACCGCATGAACGGAACGGAAGAACAACGGATGATGGCAAACCAGCAAATCAACACCACCGGCAATCGCCTGATCAACCACCGCCATAGAGGGATCAGCCGCAAAAGCGATACCGCGCACAGGCTGACGCAAATCACCCACGATAAGACCAGGCTCATCCCACTGCTCCGCATAGCGAAGCGGATACAACGTTTCCAGCACATCCACAACCTGCTTCAGCGTTGCCATCATTCCTCCTTATGCCATTGCTCGACCACGCACATCCGCAACACACACGAAACCCAGTACCGTATCAGTGCGCGGCAAGCTGCCAATCCGAACCAATACCCGTGGAAACATCCAACGGAACCGCCATATCGACCGCATGCTCCATGGCATCCTTCACCAACGCAGTGACACGCTCCGCCTCACCCGGCGCAACCTCCACCACAAGTTCATCATGAATCTGCAAAATAATCCGACTGGCAAGACCAGCCTCATGCAACGCATCATCAGCACGAATCATAGCGATCTTCATAATATCCGCAGCAGAACCCTGAATAGGCGCATTCAACGCGGCACGCTCCGCAGCATCACGCACCGCACGATTCGGCGACTTCAAGCCCGGAAAATACCTACGACGACCATAAATCGTCTCCGTATATCCCTTTTCACGAGCCGAAGAAACCAACGACTCCAAATACTCATGGACCTTGCCGAACGTCGCAAAATACTGCCGCTTCAATGACTCGGCCTCACCCGGCTTAATGCCAAGCTGCTGCGAAAGCCCATACGTGCTCAGCCCATATGCCAAGCCATAGCTCATCGCCTTAACATGACTGCGCTGATCAGACGTAATCTCATCCACAGGAACGCCATACACCAAACTCGCCACATACTTATGAAAATCCCTACCGGAACGGAACGCCTCAATCAACGCCTCATCACCAGAAAGATCAGCCATAATACGCAACTCAACCTGAGAATAATCCGAACTCAACAACGACTCAAAACCCTCACCGGGCACAAAAGCCGAACGAATCTCACGACCAGCAGGATCACGATTCGGAATATTCTGCAAATTCGGATCAACCGAACTCAACCGACCAGTCGCAGCCACAGTCTGCTCAAACGTCGTATGAATGCGACCATCAGACCTGTTCGTCGCATCAATCAACGTCTGCACAATCTGCTTAAGCTTATTCTTCTCACGATGCAACAACAACGCATCAAGAAACTGACAAGCCCTATCATTACCATACGAACGATCACGCAACACCTGCAAAGCAGCCGCATTCGTAGTATACGAACCAGTCTTAGTCTTCTTCGTAGGCTTCAAACCCATATCCTCAAACAGAATCTTCTGCAACTGCTTAGGACTTTGCAGATTCACGCGCTCGCCCGCATACTGCCATGCCGTTTCCTGCGCGTAATTCGCGTCGGCGGCAAGCTGTTCACGCATGCTCATCAGCCTGTTCATATCGACTTGCGCACCGGCATGCTCCATGCCATACAGCACACGGGATACTGGAATCTCCACAGATTCAAGCAATGAGAACTGCTCACGCTGATCCAATGAATCCGCCAGTTTACGCGCCAGCAAACCAACAATCGCAGTATGGCGCGGAAGCTGGTTGTCATTCCGCTGCGCACTATCGTCCGGCTCGTCGAAATCAAGCGTGCCTTGCGTCGCGCCCTCGGACTGTTCCTCGATATGCAGGTCAAGGAAATGCGCCGCCGCCCGTTCCAGCGTGTCGGCATGGAAATCGGGATGGACCAGATACCCGGCAAGCTTGGTGTCGAACAGCGGCTTCGGCAACGCCACACCGACGCTTTCCAGCAGGTGGGACTGTTCCTTATACCCATGCACCACCATGGATTGGTGGTGTTCGTCAAGTACCGTTTGCAGTTGTGACGCCATATCGCGATCAATATGATTGATGCGAATCGCTTTGCCTTGCGATGCGATCATCAGCGACGAATAAGCCGCGTTCCCTGGCTTGCTTTCGCCTTCCACCTGCAACACCCACGAATGCGCCACGGACTGCGCACACTGCTTCGTATGATCAATGGCGAAGCCGGAAGGAGTTGTTTTCGGCGCGATTTCTCGCTCATCATGCAGATGCTTGTTCGTCGCCTGCAGATTGGATTGCACCCATGATTCCAGTGCCTCCGGCGAATCAATCGTTTCGAATTCTGGTATTTCCAGCTTGCCGGACTCGTCTTGCTGCACGGGATCGTTGGTGGGCTTCCCCGCATTGAATGTTCTCAGCACACGGTTTTTGGTGCGTATGCCGAATTCAAGTCTGGTGAACAGTTGGTTGAGCTGGTTGGCGTCCACCTGACCGAAAGTCAAATCCTCGATGGACACGCCAAGGTCAAGGTCACGCACCAAGGCATTCACGGAACGATTCAGTTTGACCTGATCGATATTGGCCCGCAACGCCTCGCCTTTTTTGCCGCCGATTTCGTCGGCATGCTCGATAATCTGGTCAAGTCCGCCATACAGGTTGATCCATTTGGCCGCGAATCCATCGCCCACGCCGGGAACGCCGGGGATGTTGTCGGCGGTTTCGCCACGAAGCGCGGCAAGATCCGGATATTGCTCCGGCGTGACGTGGTATTTCTCCACCACCGCGTCGGGAGTCATATGCTTCAAATCTTTGAAATGATGCCCCGGATACAACACGGTGATGTTGTCGTTGATGAGCTGGAACGCATCACGATCGCCGGATAGCACCAGCGTGCGATAGCCTGCTTTGTCTCCCATGCTTGCCAACGTGCCGATCACATCATCGCCCTCGTATCCAGGTTTTTCGATGAATGTGACGCCAAGGGCCGTCAGCATCCGTTGAATCAACGGCAGCTGGGTCAATAAATCTTCCGGAGCCGCATCTCGCGTGCCTTTGTACTGCGGCAACATCGTATTGCGGAAGGTACCGCCTTTGACATCGAAAGCGACGGCAAGATGATCCGGATGCTCCACGTCGATCACCTGCGACAGCATGGTGGCGAAGCCCCAGACGGCGTTGGTCGCCTGACCTGCGGATGTACTGAAATTCTCTACGGGCAAGGCAAAAAAAGCGCGGAACGCCAAGGAATGGCCGTCAACGACCAATAGCGTCCCGCGCGTAGTGCCTTCCACAGTTGCTGTGTTAGCGCTCATCCTCTGCTTCCGACTTCTGATCACCGTACTTGGCGATGATGGCCATAGCCAGACGCTTCTTCGGGATGCGCTGGTCCATGGAGGTCTTCTGAATCCAACGGAACGCGCCCTGCTCGGAGAAGTCAGCCTTATCCATCAGCAGGCCCTTGGCACGGTCGACAAGCTTACGTTCCTCGAGGGTTTCCTCAGCCTTCTTCAGCTGCTCTTCCGCCTTCTTCAGCTGCTCTTCGGTTTCGTGCAGCTTGGATTCGCTGCGCTCCACATTGTCGAGCAGATCGTTGATTTCGGCGAAACGGCCCATGGCCACTTCCAGAGCCGGAAGCAGCTTGGATTCCTCATACGGCTTGGTGACGTATGCCATGGCACCTGCACCCGTGGCCTTCTTGACCAGATCGGACTGGGAGAATGCCGTAAGCATAACGACCGGAGCGATATTCTCATCACAGATGATGCCCGCCGCTTCGATGCCATCCATACGAGGCATCTTGACGTCCATGCATACCACGCTTGGACGGAACTTGCGGGTCAATTCGACTGCTTCCTCACCGTTAGCGGCTTCGCCCACAACCTCGTAGCCACTATCTTCCAGCATGGCAACCAAATCCATACGGTTCACGGATTCGTCTTCGGCCACGACGACGGTACGCTTGCGAGGTTTGTCATCTTCCTCGATGGACTGCTCAGGCGCTGCGGCAGCCTGAAGTTCATCGTCGGTGAGCACTTCGTCCGGTTCCGTGGTCTTTTCTGCAGACATGTCGGTCTCTTTCCACTGTCACACCCAAAGCCGGTCTCACAAACCCCAACCTGGTCCTGGACTGATTCGATGCCGTTACTTGCAATCGTTCGGATTCTGGAAATCTTCAGCTTTTCACAGCCTTGATTCACCCTCCATCACGCAAGTTGGAACGAACCGGCTATCTTCCTTGTACTTTCATGGATGATACTAGCAGAAGCCTACAAGCGCGTGTTGCCGCAATCCTCTTTTTCCTTCACGTGCAAAGCCGAAAAATCCAAGAAATTCCGCAATCCTGCAAAGTCCTTCTTTCCACAATCCCGCTTCAACGTTGTCTTGTTTATACTGGTCGTATGAGTAGCACTTTCACTATCAGAGATATTGTCAACGAAGACGCAACGGCATCAGTCAGCGATTACGGTGCGCATGTGCTTTCCTGGGCACCTGCCGGCGAACAGACTGTGGTTTGGCGGCCAAAGGCGATTCATCTTAAGGAAGGAACTGCCATCCGCGGCGGTGTTCCGATTATTTTCCCTTGGTTCAATTCCGGTTTCGAAGGCGGGCATGTGGCTTCGAAGAAGCCCAAGCATGGTTTTGCCCGCAATAGCTTCTGGCATTATGACAAGGAAGGTTCTTCCGATGCCTTGTTGCGCTATACATTGGATTCCAGCGAGATCAACGCAGATATACTTTCCCAGTTTGTTTCTGGACCGAATCCTCAATTTCATGCCGTTTACACCATTGAAGTCGGCTGTGAGTTGACGATGTCGCTTACCGTATATAACGATGGAGACGAGCCATTGTCTTACGAAGAGGCACTGCATACGTATCTGCAGGTTGGAGACGCCGAACAGTCGCAGGTGTGCGGGCTGGAGGGCACCGATTATCTCGATACCGTATTGGACGGCGATCCCCGTTGCAACCAAGGTAATGAACCTGTGACCTTCCAAGGCATGGTTGACCGCATCTACTATTCGGCGGATACGCTTGAGCTGCGCGACCCCGTGTTGCAGCGCACCATCATTGTCGCCAAGCAGGGCGCAGCGCAGACCGTGGTATGGAATCCGGGAGAACAAGCCGGAAACGCCATCGGCGATTTGGATGAGGGCGAATGGCGCGGCTTCGTCTGCGTGGAAGCGGTCAACAATCGCGATTGCGCGGTCGTCGTGTCTCCACACGATTCGCATACGCTGCAGCAGACCTTGGCTGTAAAACACTGAGCGACCAGCGGTTTCAGTCGTTTAGACTGTCGCCGAAGACCTGTTCGACGTATTCGGAGAGCTTGCCGTTCTTGGCGAGTTCGGCCAAGTTGGCCTTGACGAGATGCGTCTTGCAGCCGTTGCCGACCTCATCGTCGCATCCGAGGATGTAGTGGGTCACGATCTGGTAGATGATCTCGGTGGGCGCGATGCCGTACACTTGGTGTTCGAGGCGTTCGCGGTCGTCCGGATACGCATCGCGCATGCCTTCGTTGCGGTAGAGCCGTTTGATAATCTCAGTGATGTACAGGCCGGACTTCATGTACAGGTCTGCGAACGTGTGGGTCGGATCGTCGAAGCAGACTGGGTTCTCCTGTTCGAGCATGTCCACCATCTGCACGACCACGCGACGCGGGGTGAAGATCTGGTTGGTCTTCTGCGGCGGCACGTAGTCGAAGATGTCCTCCCGTAGGTTCTCGTCGAAGTAGTTGGCGAGTCTGTGCCGCAATTGGATGCACTCCTTCACGGAGTCGTCGAACACGACCGGGTCGAACAGGTGTCCGTCGAATTGCTCGGTCCCACCGGTTTCCTCGTCCACATAGTCGCCGCCGTCACGCAGGAACCTGAACTGGTCCGTCGTGATGCTAGTCACTTCCTGGAACACGTTTTCCGGAATGATCCGGTCGAAATTCTCCAGTTTGGTGTTCTCGTCGCCGTAGGCCATGAGGAACGATGGAATCGTACGGGAGAAGCCACGCAGGTGGTCGCGGATGATGCCCTCGATGGGCTGCTTCTCCTTTTTCCCTTTTGGCGGTTTCGACCTCACGCACGATGGTCTCGCCGGCCGATTTAATGAGCGTTTCGCTGGATTCTTTAAGAACGGCACCACACCGAAACACGTTCTGGAACGATGCCGCACCTGGATTGGCGATCTGGCGACCTATTACAAGAAGCTAGATAGCAAATTAGACGACCCGAAGATAGACGAGGTTTTCAGGCTGCTTTCCCAATCAGGAGACATCATCCTCAAAAACAGACTGTACCGCTGTGCCGGCACGAACACGCACCAGACGGAACTGGGCCGGACCGTCGTCACAGGACTGTTCGACCCGACCATCGCGCACAATGCTCCGACAACCATTTCTGGTTTAGCCGTCCAATCCGGGACCGCCGGAAAGACCGCAGCCTGGTGGAACGAATCCGATTACAAGATCATCGACGCGAATCACGCGCTCATCACGCCAAACCAGCTGAAGAAATTCAGCCAGCAACAGGCACAGCAAATCATGTACTTCAGCTGGACCGTCAACGCAGGCCGAGTATTCCGGAGAGCAAATATCCAGTAAGAAGAAGCTCATAGCCTCAATCTTTGCCCCAGCAACATGCCTTCATACTGCACAATTAAGTTCAAAAGCCATCTCACAAATTCAGTTGGCACCGTAAAAAACGCTATAACAGCTGCGGCATAATGACACAAAAGATTGGACGAAAGCGAGGATCGAAATTCGCCTGACACCGCAATGTCGAATGTATTTTCAATGCTTTCACACCGTCTCTGCCATACTTGACAGTACGGAACGCTTAAGCAACGAAGCTGGATCCAACGACGGATACAGTTCCGCGAACGGTCTGAGGAAAGGATGGATAGTTCCATGAACGATAGATTTCCGGGCATCGACTGGTATTGTGATCGCTACAATGCACAGCTGAACAGCTAGTCGGGTTTTGATGACCATCACTACGTATGGAAATGCACTGAATGCGGCCATAAGAACAGTATCTCTTCAGATTCCATCTGTGACTCTGAAGAAAACTTCCGCAGCTACAACAACTGAAAGGAATATGAAATGAGACACGTTTTCAAAGCCACAAAAATCGGCTGGGACGAAGAGCAAGAGGGAGTCTGGTTCGACTCTGACTTCTACTCCAAGGAAGAGGCAGAAGCCGAGTTCAAACCATATCAGGGAACCACACAACGCGGCTACCCATATACTGGTTACGAATACGATGGAGAGCAATATCACGATGTGACTTATATGGGAGAATTCGACGATGACGATCTTCCACAAAACGACACGGAAGCTCGTCAGAAGCGAAAGAGGTAGCTTCACCCCCACTGTCGCAGTATCAGCATGCCAGATAGTTTCCAAAGTTTGTCAGCGCACTATGAGAAGTTTTTATGGCCGGAAAACAATTGACTGAGCAAGAGGTGCTGGAGATTCTGGATATCCCCGATTTCCGACATATGTCAAAAGACAAAGTGATGAAATTCGCGTCGGAATTGCCAAACATGGATCCGCAAGTCGCAAAAACTGCATTGTTGCAATTCCCTGAATTCGCCGCCACCACAAGAGATGTTATGTCTTGCTTCCAAGAAACCATGCTGGAAGTGCTGAAAGAGGATCAGGGTAATGTTAAATCATTTAATGAATCCTGCGACGTAATTCTTGCACTGCTGGCAAGCCTCGCTGAACAGAGCGACATATCATTCGAACAGAAAGAAAAAATCATCGATAAGATGATAGCGATAGTTCAACTCAAAGGAAACAAAGACACCGAAACAAAAAAGTTCAAATATAAACTTTTAGCCTTACTGACGGGACTCCTCTCAGTACTCGCACTTGCACTGCTAGCCTCGCTTGGAGGTAAGGCAGAACTCCACGAGGGCAGCGAAGACGAGGACGAAGAAAATTAAACCATTTGATTCAATCGGTTTAGAATAGACCATTCAGAACTAGATACCAAACGGATGGTGAGGTGCGGAGGTAAACTTTCTTCCCCGCCTCACCATCCGGTATTTATCTTCGCAAATATCTTCGCTGACTGAAATCAAATTTGACCGTGTTGTCCGGATTTAGAATCAGGCTTGCGGAGAACTTTTTACCGGCTTGTGAGGTGGAACCGTTGACGTGGATCTGGTACTTTTCGAGCAGAGTTCGCACCATCGGATCGGTGAGGTTTTTGCTGCAGATGGTTTGGTAGAGTTTCCAGCCGCAGCCGCTGACTGTCTGCCATGTGCCGTCGGATTGTTTTTCTCGTTTGTTGGTCGAGCATTGCCAGAATTTGCCTTTTCGGATGACCGGTTGGCCGCATTTTGGCCATAGTCCATATGATTCTGTCTCCGGATTCTGTTGTCGTGGCCGAATGGCGTCCCCGTTCAGTCTGACGATCTCCCCCACTTGCCTGGGAATCCCTGCAACTTCTTTCCTGAACAGGTTCATGACTTCTAACGTAGACCGTTCGCCACGTTCGACCTGCGATAGTTTTTGTTCCATCCTTGCCGTGTACTCCACGTTCCTGAGCTCCGGGGATACAACCGTAATCAGGTTCCGTCCCGTCAAGATGGAACGCAACTGTTTGCCCTTGAGTTTCACGTATTCGGACTGGATAAGTTTCTCAATTACTTCGGCACGGGTGGCAGGCGTGCCGATACCGCCTGAATGCGATTCGTCGTCGTCCAACGCTTCCTTAAGATCCTTGTCGTCAACGAAACGCGAGGCATGTTCCATCGCTGAGAGCAGTGTCGCTTCGGTGAATGATTTCGGCGGTTTCGTCTCGCCTTTCCTCATAGTCGCCGTCCCCTCCGGAGACAAAACCACATCACGCCCCGGTTCGAGATTCGAAGGAATGACGTTACACTATTCGTTGTTTTTAAACTGCGCCACTCTCTTGCTTTTCCGGTTTCCATTCACTCGCTTACATTCATACGCCACGAGGAAGATGCCGGAATCATCAAGCCATGACAGCACCGTCAACCGTGAAAATATCCTATTCAAAAAATCTAAAACACCACGTTTAGTCCCTGTAACCCGTATCGCCTGGTGGATGGAAGGCACTGAGCCACCACGTAACGGCGCATGCGCCAGATGGGTTTTCAAAGAGAAAGCCGCGGCTGGAAATTTCCAACCACGGCTGTTCATCAATCCGGTGCCCCCGGTGGGACTCGAACCCACACTGTACAGATTTTGAGGCTGTCTCCTCTACCAATTGGGATACAGGGGCCTTCGCACAACTTAGCCATATTAACACAGAAAAATGATTTTGCAAAGTCCTTGAGCAGTCGGCGTTTCGCGCCATACTCGACACCTTGATCGCAACCTGTCGCAGTCTTCAAATCGGCAACATATCAACATCATCCAAAAACAACGGGAGGGCTTCCATCCAAACGGACGGAAGCCCTCCTATTCGCTAATCAGTCAGCCACTGACCGAAACGCACCTCAGTCGCAAGCACCGACAGTGTGGACGTAGATGGAATCGGTGCGGCCCGGCTGGTGCTCGCCCTGGGCGGAACTCAGCACAACGATCTTGTCGCCATCGGTGACCTTGCCGGCATCCTTCAGGATCTTATCGGTGAAGATCATCAGGTCCTTGCGGGACTTGTCGTGGTAATCCTCATCGAGCAGGAAGGACTCGGTACCCCAAGACAGAGCCAGCCAGTGATAGGTGTGCTCGTTGTTGGTGATGCCATAGATCGGGGTGGCCGGGCGTTCGCGGGACACGCGGTGCACGGTGGAACCGGTCTGGGTGTAGGCAACGATGGCCTTGGCGTTCAGCTTGTCAGCCAGATCCACAGCTGCGGAAGACACGGCGCCGGTGGAAGACATATCCAGGTTCTTCAGCTCCGGGATACGGTCGAAACCGTGCTCGGTGGCGAAGGAGGAGATACGGCTCATGGTGCTCACGGTGACTGCCGGGTACTTGCCGACGGCGGTCTCGTTGGAGGTCATGGTGGCGTCGGCGCCGTCAAGGATGGCGTTGGCGCAGTCAGATGCCTCTGCACGGGTCGGGACCGGGGAGTTGACCATGGAGCCGAGCACTTCGGTAGCCACGATGACCGGCTTGGCGTACTGACGAGCGAGCTCGATGCAGCGCTTGGTAGCCAGCGGAACCTCTTCGAGCGGGCACTCAACGGCCATGTCGCCACGAGCAACCATGATACCGTCGAAGGCCTTGACGATCTCTTCAAGGTTCTCAAGAGCCTGCGGCTTCTCGATCTTTGCGACGACCGGGATGCGACGGCCTTCCTCGTCCATGATCTCGTGGGCGCGGTCGATGTCGGTGGCGAAACGCACGAAGGACATGGCGATGATGTCGGCGCCGGTGCGGATAGCCCAACGCAGATCGGCTTCATCCTTCTCGGTCAGAGCCGGCAGGGACACCGCAACGCCCGGCAGGTTGATGCCCTTGTGGCTGGAAACCGGCCCGGCAACGACGACCTTGGTGTACACGTTGTTGCCTTCGACCTTGGTGACCTCAAGACGAACCTTGCCGTCATCGATGAGGATCGGATCGCCAGCATGGCAATCGCCCGGCAGGCCCTTGAACGTGGTGGAAGTGATATGCTCGTCGCCCTCGATGTCATCGGTGGTGATGACGAACTCCTGGCCTTCGGTCAGCTGGACCTTGTCTTCACCGTCGGCGTTCTTCTTGAACCAACCGCAACGGATCTTCGGACCCTGCAGATCAACCAGGGCTGCGACGTTGCGGCCGGTGGCCTTGGCGGCGGCGCGGAGGTTGTTGTAGACCTTGAGGTGGTCTTCCGGAGTGCCGTGGGAGCGGTTCAGACGAGCAACGTCCATACCTGCTTCGACAAGGCTGGTGATGCCTTCCAGGGACTCGGTAGCTGGACCGATGGTATCTACGATCTTGGCTTTACGCATGAATGCCTGCCTATTCTTGTTGATATTGATTTTGGATCTGACGACCCTGTTTCCAACCGACCAGTCTACTAGCAAAAAGCGCTCACTTCCACCCTGAAACGAGGCGTGTTGTGAGCGCTCACATTTTTTTGATAAAAAGAAACCGCATGTTTCCATGCGGTTTCTCAAATCGTCACTTTTCCTTTGCTTCGATGGCACGCATCTTCAGTACGCTAGCCAATGCGGCACCACCAATCGCCACAACGATCACCGCCAAAGACAGCCATGTAGGCACTTCAGGCACCCAAGCGATCGGTTGACCGCCGTTGATGAACGGCAACGAATTGCCGTGCAATGCCTCCATAATGAGCTTGACGCCAATGAAGCCCAGCACCACGGAAAGTCCAAGAGGCAGATACACCAGCTTGTCGAGCAGCTCGCCAAGCAGGAAGTACAGCTGCTGCAAGCCGAGCAATGCGAACACATTGGACGTGAACACAATGAACGGATCCTTCGTCAAACCGAAAATCGCAGGAATGGAGTCAAAGGCAAACATCACATCGGTGGTGCCGATGGTCAGAAAGACGATCAGCATCGGAGTCCAATACTTGGCACCGTTTTTGACGGTACGCAACTTTTCTCCGTCATACTCATCGGTGATCTTGATCACCTTGCGCAATGCACGAATCAAGCCATTCTCATGATATTCCTCATCTTCGTCTCCCCCAGTGACCAACTTGATGGCGGTGACGATAAGAAATGCGCCGAACAGGAAGAACACCCAGGTGAAGCGGGAGATAATGGCCGCGCCGATGAGGATGAACACGCCGCGCAACACCAATGCGATCGTGATGCCGATGGACAGCACGAATTTCTGCAGCTGTTTTGGCACCGCAAAATTCGACATAATGATGACGAAGACGAATAGATTGTCAATACTCAGCGAATATTCCGTAAGCCAGCCCGAATAAAATTCGATGGCCGGCTTCAATCCCGCGAAGAACCACATAAGTCCGCCGAAGATCAACGCCATGACTACAAAGAACGCGATATGCTGCACGCATTCCTTGGTGGAGGGCACATGGGGCTTACGTCCGATGATAAACAAGTCAACCACGAAGAAGACGGCAAGCACCGCGAACGTGGCGATTTCAAAAACAAGTGGTGTTTCAGCCATAATCCACTATGGTACGGATGCCGTATGACCGGTCGAGAACTATTTGCTCGCCTCCGTCATCTGCCGAAGTTCCTTTTTCAGGTCACGGATCTCGTCACGCAAACGAGCCGCAAGCTCGAATTGCAGTTGTTCGGCGGCGGCATGCATCTGCTCGGACAGTTGTCGAATGAGATCAGCTAGATCCTGCGCGGGCAATCCGGCCTTGAGAATCTCCTCATGCCGTCTGTCAGATTCCTCCTTGCTGGTAGCAGGCACGCCAAGATGCGAGTTGCCGGCTTTGCCTTCATTACGGTAGCCGGTACCGAGCAACGTCTGCGTATCGACATCTTCCTTGGCGAGCATGTCGTTGACGTCGCTGATTTTCTTGATTAACGGCTTCGGATCGATGCCATGCTCTTTGTTATATGCGATTTGGATGTCGCGGCGACGATTGGTTTCATCAATGGCTTTATGCATGGCATCGGTAATGTCATCGGCATACATGATGACGGTTCCGGACACATTTCTCGCGGCACGACCAATCGTCTGGATGAGGGAACGATAGGAACGCAGGAAACCTTCCTTGTCCGCGTCAAGGATCGCAACCAACGATACTTCCGGCAAATCAAGACCCTCACGCAATAGGTTGATGCCGACGATGACGTCGATTTTGCCTTCGCGCAGTTCGCGCAGCAATTCGACACGTCGCAGGGTGTCCACATCGGAGTGCAGGTATTCGACTTTGATGCCACGCTCCAGAAGATAATCCGTCAGATCCTCAGCCATCTTCTTAGTGAGCGTGGTGACGAGCGCACGCTCGTTTCTATTCACACGGTCCTTGATCTCCGCAAGCAGATCATCGATCTGCCCGTCAACCGGGCGCACATCGATTTGCGGATCGACCAATCCTGTCGGTCGAATAATCTGTTCGACCACACCGTCACTCAAGCCAAGCTCATAATCGCCAGGAGTGGCGGAAAGGTAGACCGTCTGGCCGACGCGCTCAAGGAATTCCGGCCATTTGAGCGGTCGGTTGTCCATCGCCGAAGGCAGACGGAAGCCATGTTCGACCAACGTGCGTTTGCGACTGGCATCGCCTTCGTACATGGCGCCGATCTGCGGCACGGTAACATGCGATTCGTCAATGACGAGTAGGAAATCGTCAGGGAAGAAATCCAATAACGTATGCGGCGGCGTGCCCGGCTCACGGCCATCGAAATGTCTTGAGTAGTTTTCCACTCCGGAACATACGCCGACCTGGGAAAGCATCTCCAAATCGTATGTGGTACGCATGGTAAGACGCTGCGCCTCAAGTTCCTTGCCTTGTTTGCGCAATTCGGCGGTACGTTGATCAAGTTCCTGCTGAATGGTAGACAACGCTCGCTCCATACGTTGCGGCCCTGCCACATAGTGCGATGCGGGGAAAATATGGACTTGCGATTGACGCCCGATCACATCTCCGGTAAGTGGATGCAGGGTTGAAATACGGTCGATTTCATCACCGAAGAATTCAATACGGATGGCCAGTTCCTCATATACGGGAATGATTTCGACGGTATCGCCGCGCACACGGAAAGTACCTCTGGTGAAGGCGATATCGTTGCGCTTGTACTGCATGGCGACGAAAGTACGCAGCAAGTCATCACGGTCGATCTGCTGGCCTTCCTCGAGAAACAGCATACGCCCGGCATATTCTTCCGGCGTACCAAGGCCGTAAATACAGGAAACCGTTGCCACGACCACGCAATCACGACGCGTCAGCAGGTTCGCCGTGGCCGCATGGCGAAGCCGTTCCACGTCGTCATTGATGTTGGAATCCTTTTCGATATACGTATCGGTTTGCGGAATATAGGCTTCCGGCTGGTAGTAGTCGTAGTACGAAACGAAATAGCTCACCGCATTGTCTGGCATGAGTTCACGGAACTCGGCGCACAGCTGCGCTGCCAACGTTTTATTCGGTTCGATGATCAACGTCGGGCGTTGCAGACGTTCAATAAGCCATGCCGTGGTGGCGGTTTTGCCAGTTCCGGTGGCGCCCATGAGCACCACATCGTTCTCACCGTTTTCAATGCGTTCCGCAAGCTCTTCAATCGCTTTAGGCTGGTCGCCGCTCGGCTTATATGGCGATTTGACCACAAACGGCTTGTTCGTGCGTTCAATATTGAATCCCATACCTACCTCGCTTCCGTGCGCCATTGTTGCATTAGCATATCAATATGCTCGAACATTTGTTCCAATGACTGTGTGGAATCGATGATCTCATCGGCAATGGCAAGACGCTGTTCCACGCTGGATTGATGGTTCACACGATTCCATGCCTGGCTTTCGCTCATGCCTCGCGTTGACATCATTCTGCTGATCCTCACCTGTTCAGGCGCTTCAACAGTTACGATATGGTCGAATTCAAAAGGAATGCTGTCAATTACTTCGGCGAGTAACGGTATGTCATGCACCACTACTGCTTGGCAATCAACTTCAACAGCCTCATGTTCGAGTTGCACTGCAAATTCATAAATCAGTGGATGCTCGATTCCGTCCAGCATCTTGCGTTTTCGTTCCGCATCAGCGCCGGAAAACACATGCTCTGCCATCCACGCTCGATTGAGCTCGCCTCGATCGGTCAAAGCATCGGAGCCGAAACATTCCACTATACGCTGAAGGCCGATGCTGCCTGGTTCCACCACTTGACGCGCAAGCAGATCATAATCGACAAGTACTGCACCAAGCTCACGCAGTCTTGCGGATACCGTGCTTTTGCCAGCCGCTATGCCGCCGGTCAATCCTATTCGAATCACCACAACCGCCATTGTAATGCGCTTCGCATGCGCGCTTGCCATGCACATACGAAAAGACCCCGAACCTGAATCAGGAACGGGGTCTTTTCTAAAATCTAGCCTGAGCTGGATTGGATCCTAGCTCAGGATACAATCACTTGCCGAGCAGCTGGTCGCGCAGAGCGGCGAGCTGGTCGGAGTCGGCGAGGGTGCCGGCGGAAGTGTTCTCGGAGGAGTAGTTGGAAGACACCTCTTCGACCTTCTCTTCCTTCGGAGCCTGGCCATCTTCAGCGGCGGAAGCTTCAGCGTTCTCGAGCTCCTTGGCCACAAATTCCTTATGCTGCTCCCACAGATCGTGAGCGGTGGCGTACTGGGACTCCCACTCCTCACGCTGCTTCTCGTAACCAGCGATCCACTCGTTGGTTGCCGGGTCGAAGCCTTCCGGATACTTGTAGTTGCCCTGCTCGTCGTACTCTGCCGGCATGCCGTACAGAGCCGGATCGAAGTCCTCGGAAGCCGGATCGACGGAGTCGTTGGCCTGCTTGAGGGACAGGGAGATGCGGCGACGATCGAGATCAACGTCAATCACCTTGACGAAGACTTCTTCGCCCGGCTTGACGACGGTCTCCGGGTTCTCCACATGGCGGTTGGCCAGCTCGGAGATGTGCACGAGGCCTTCGATGCCGTCTTCGACGGAGATGAAGACACCGAACTGGACGATCTTGGTGACCTTGCCCTTGACGA
>ERZ1034913.421-NODE-421-length-35504-cov-142.087732_pt1 | contig 35504 bp, 25 predicted proteins | sample MGYA00520697_ERZ1034913 | MGnify/ENA primary metagenome ERZ1034913 (study PRJEB33766, sample SAMN09781786) | gut metagenome | biome: gut microbiome | host: Homo sapiens | place: Madagascar | study: EMG produced TPA metagenomics assembly of the PRJNA485056 data...
CTTGGGTATAAGTCGTGTTATTATCAGTCCAAGGAACATTCACGTACATCTTACCATTAGCCAAAAGCACAGCGTAGTTCTTTCCATTAGAAGCATAGCCGATCTTAACCAATCCTAAGGTGTCGGCCGTGGCTTCATTATACGTTGTGTTATTATCCGTCCACGGAACGTTAACGTAAGCGTTGCCGGACGAATCCAGTTGCACCTTATAGTTCTTCCCGGAAGTCATATATCCTACCTTAATACCGCCAAGAACGGTAGCGGAGGACGTGGGAGGGGTGAAGGTACTTGGTTTGCCCGTAACCCCGGACCAAGGCACGGAGGAAGCCTGACTGGCCGTGTAAGGCTCATACCCATCCTCACTGTTCAATTTAGACTCGTCTTTTATCAGATACATCTTACCTGTAGACGTGACCTTTACCGTATCACCGCTTTGAGCCGTAGCGGTGGTAAGGGCGAATCTAGCCGTATCATCAGCTACCACGACCAATCTCTCCAAAGCCGCCTTAGGTAACCTATCTATGCTGATGGTTCCGGATGCGATCTTAGAGGCATCAAAATTGGCCAATGTCGTGGAGATAGTTACGTTGCCTCCGAAGTCCGATGAGACACTACCGGTAACAGCCCCGGACAGCGCTATGGTCCTAGCCGCCTGTAATTTCGTGGCGGTAGGGGCATTATCCGTCTTAAGAGCATATTTGGTAAGATCAATATCATTAGCCTTATCCAAAAGCTGCTCTATCTGATCACCATTGTATTTACCTTGAAAATCTGCCATATTACACTTATTTTTTTGCTCAAATATAGTTATATACATAAATACCAAGAAATATAGGGGGGGGGTAGATGCGGGCAGGCGTTAGAAGCTGCCGTCCCCGTGCAGGAATCCGCTACGGAATATAATAGCCTTGTCTTTAAGTTTCTGGACAGACTCCCATTCCCATTCACCCTCACAAGGCTTAACGACATACTTATTCCCCCATGTCTTAAACTTCCTCTCTATAACAAACATCTCTGGATCTTTTAAGACATGGAAGATACTTCCGACAGGGAAATACTTATCAGTTCTCAATATAACTCGATGATGTCTCTCGTCATATTCAGGATCGCCTACGATACGTGCCTTATAAAACTGGAAATCATTTAACGTCTGATCCACAGGCTCTATCCAATAATGTCCTTTAGCCATTGCAGTTTGTATTTAATTATCTATATTTGCGGTGTAGTAACTCATAATGTTTTAAGTGATTTTCAACCAAAGGGGAAGGGTGTCCGTGAGGATGCCTTTTTTCATTCCCGCCCACCCTACCATGACAAAAAGATCTACCTCGAACAAATGTAATCATAATAAAGCTACGGTCAAAAAGAAACCCTATCGGTATTCTATTGCCGACAGGGTTCTCCAACGTTGTATCAAACTAAATCATATCACTCCATTTGATTGTGTCACCGACGAAGCACCGCACCGCCAGATACCTTACGAACGCCGTCCCTTCCGGGGCGTCAGGGTCTTCCAGATAAGCCAAGACAGCCTTGACTATTTTCTGGTCGCAATCCAATACCTTAGGAAAGTAGTCGCTATAGAACATAGCGAACAGATATTGGATATCTCCCCAAGTGGCGTTATCAGGTTTCTTAGCCCCGCATTTATCGAACATCTGCTTAGCGTCCTCCATCGTCCATCTTCTCTTGGATCCGTCGGCGTTAAGCATCTTGTCAGCGGCTTCCCTAGCCAGCTCCTTGGAAAAGTGATATCCATGGGTGTCTATATACCGCTTATAATCCGGGTCATCGGCGTCTGCTCCTCAGTAATAACGACTCCTGCGTCCCCTGCGCATATACGGTTCAGTACCTTCGTACTCGTCACGGATGCCGCGCTCACCGAACCATCCCCTGCGATACATCTCGTCCTCGCGTTCATGGAGTCTCTCACGCTTCTCAAGCTCACGCTCGTCACGTTCCAGTTCCCTCTCACGTCTTTCAAGATCACGCTCACGGCGTTCTAGCTCATCCATCCTACCGTCATGCTCCTTGCCATAATGGTCATATATTCCACCACCATAACCCATGTAAGTCCCATCCGAACGTCTGCTACGTCCACGGCCGCCTCTACGATCGTAGATCTCGTCATTGTAGTCCTCATCGTGACCGCCGCCTAAATCTATAACTCTCATCTTAACCTAATTTTTTAATTAACAACTCTTTTAGCTCATCGAAAGAGGATCCCATCCTATCGACTTTCTCCTCAAGATTCTTGATCTTCCGGTCTTGATCCTTAGTCTGCTTAAAAGCCGGATTGATTTCCTCAAGGATCGAATCACAAGCCTCTAGCGTCCTCCTATGCTTATCGATACTATCGAGAATATCGGAGCTGGTTCTCTTAGCGGCGTTAAGCTGGTTCATGATCGGATCGACCGAGCAGGCCAAAGTTATGTTATTGGACATAGCGACATCCCTGCTCTCCGGTACGACGTAGGTCATGGAAGACCCGTTTATCTCCACGGTAAGGTCTATCACCCTATCCTGTAGTTGCTGATATTGCCCCATCTGACCCATCTGGGGTTGCTGGAACCTAGGCTCGGACACGTTAACCACATTCCCCATCCTGAACACCGGAACATCGGACGTATCCAGCGTATATACTTGAAATCCTTTCTTTAAGTCTCTAAACATATCTCGATTTTTAAGCGGGAGGGAATACCCTCCCATTAGACATCCAATCTAACCTATTCCTCATCAACAGTCGTCTCCGACGCCGAGGCGGAAGTTGTAGGCACACAGCAATCCATGAGCCTCAATACACCCCTTACCTTGTTGAAATAAACAAGGCGTTCGGTGTTGTTAACCATAGCCGCTCCGGTCACAGCCACGTTGATCGGATTCACCACAGCCACGCCGGTTACCGGGCAGCATGTGTCATCACCTACCGTGGATACGGTGCTGTTCGCTGGAATAGCTATCTGTACTGGCAATGTCTCGCCTGTTGTCGGAACCACCTGCCGGATTTTCAGCAGCAGAAGGCCCTCGCATGGCAAGGACAGCCATATCCTTGGGTTGATGCCGAAGATGGTGTTGGTAGTAGTCACTACCACGTTCTTCGTGACCAACTCATAAAGAGACCCTATTTTAGAAACACAAGCCATAATAGCCTCCTTCCTTTATAGAGTTAAATAGCGGCGTTTCCGTTGTTGCAGCATCCATTGTTGCACCCACATCCGTAATTACCTCCATAAAATGCTTGACCCCATCCATAAGTCTGGTAAGGAGAGCATGAAGGATAAGCCGGCACAGGGGTAGGTCTCAACTGGTTGATCAAATTCTGAGTCTGTTGCTGAGTCAACGCGGAGGCTTGGTAAGCCGACCTTTCATCACGCAACTGATTGATCGTATTCTGCATCTCACGCATTTCCAATTGACAGAATTTATCATTAATCAAGGTTGTTTGAGCATCAATCTTAGCGCTCAAGATATTGAACCGACTCGTGGCTTGCTCACGATTGTTCGTCAATCCTTGATTAATAGTGTTTTGTAACGTGTTAGTCTGATTCAATGTCTCAAGACGATTCTCATAACCTTGATTGTTGATCATCTGCTGAGTCTGGCAAGTGCTTTGGTTGATCAAAGAACTCAAATTGCAGCAGCAAGAGCTAATTTGATTACCGATCTCACAACCTTGTTGCTGTACGGCGTTAATAACAGCCTGAGAGGTCATACCTACCTGACCAGCTACCTTATCGATAGCGCCTTGTACGTTACAGATAGCGCTTTGCAATTGAGTGGTAGTACAGTTCAAGGCGTTAGCGATCTGATCGATAGCGCTTCTGTTACCTTGGATAGCCTGCATCAGTAACTCACGACCATAGTCGTTATTCAATTGAGCTGGAAGACCATTAGCGCAACACTCATTACCATTGCCAAAACCATTGCCAAAGCCACGGCCACCCCATAACCAGAACAGGACGATGATCCACAACCACCAACCGTTAGCCCCGCCGAAACCGTCTTGGTTGTTACGACCGTTCATCAAAGCCGCTACCAAGTTCGGATCCATCTTATTTCCGCCTATTAAGTTGGCGAACATCCCCGGAATCATAGATAATAAACCGTTAGTGGCGCTTCCACTACCGGAACCCATACCGTCTAACAAAACGATTTTGTCTCCACTTGTACCCATGTCTATTTATTTTTGAATTAATAATAACCCCACCTGATGGCGGGCGTTACAAAGTTCAAAAATTAACAGTCCTAAAATCGTGATATGTGTCATCATCAAAGTACGTCATGTCTTGTAAATGGGATTAATAAGAACCGATACAAGACAAAAAATCCGGAGCGTATCACTACGACCCGGATTCATCGCAAATCTATAAAATTCAATGTTTCAATGCTCGAAAGAAAACGTCTCACGACGTCAAAGAGAGATTAACTACACGAAAAATCTCGCATCAACTTATTTGTATTAGCAGTGTATTCATTAACTATCTTGCTGGATGAGGGATTATCCTCTATCCTTGACAGGCGGTTATCGTCACTCCTTGCCGTAACATCACCCATCCTTCGTACCATATTTTCTTGATATGATGATGGATCGGAGTATATAAGATTATCAACGAACCTGTATATCGCACCATCAACCGTCTCACCTACCTTCTCATATAAGCCGGATTGGAATGACACGAAATCATCATACCTCTCACGAGCCAAGAACGAACCGTCCGGTCTCGCCTCGACGCCGCCGTTGACCTCCCGGAGCAGGCCCGGATTCCTTTGGTACAGATACCTGTAAAACCCGGCATCCATCATCCTGTCCTGACTATCCAGATAGAAAAGGTTTCTCATGCTACTGTCACCGGACTCGATAGCCACGTCAAACAGAATATCCCTTACCTGACCTTCCGGCAACGACATCTCCATGCTTTTTAACGTACCTCTGTCATGGTGGTTCAAAGATACGTTATAAAATCCATTAAAATCAAGGAAACGTAAGACATTATTATATAAATCCGATTTTTTTAACCTTTCCTTGATCTGGATCTTCCTCAACGAGGTACAGGATTTGATAAAATCCCGATCCTTTCCCTGCCTAGCCTCGTATCTCCTGAACTCCCGATCAATATCGACATCATCCATCTTAGGGGTTACGGGATGCTGATATATTAATCTGGTAAGGATCATGTTCTCGGTATTCGAGGATGAGATGTTGGACATAACCAGCTTTTTTATATTATCCTTGACCACGCCAATATCAGAACGGGAAGCCCCGGCGGGAACCACGCCAGCCGGCAAGTACGAGGGCCGCTCTATCCCGATATCGGCCAACATCTCATAGGCCTGATCGGTGTCGGTTATCGGAGCCGTGTTATGGTACGTATTCCTACTAATATACAACATGCTCCTATCATACATATCGGAAGGGGATGTATTCCCGGACCTTACATACACCATCCTATCCCCAGTAGAATAAGTATCCTGAACCTCGTATATCGGATTCCCTTTTCCTGTTATCCTATCAAGATCGGAGATAAAGCTATCGTATACCGAATTGCCGGCCTGTATGGAAGACAACATGACGTCCAGCGACGCCATAAGATCACGGATATCCTCAGGTCTGGATATAACCATCTCATCGCTGATCGCCTCGCTTATATCCACGCCCATGTCGGCAAGATCCATGGCTATGTCATGCAGACGTCCGGCAACGTCCTTGATGTCCTTAAAATCATCCATATCGATTATCTCCCCAACCTTATCCCTTAGACCCTTCATATCCTTAGGCATACTGATATACGGTGTGGTACTATTGAAGTACGAGTCGGTAATCGTATTTCCGTCCTGACTCCGAACCTCCATACGGGTCATATTACGATACGTGTCATACATCCGATCTGCGTAATCCTGATCCTCCTGATACCGGAGTGCCAAGGAAGGGTATGGGATGGAGGCGAAAGCCTGATCGAACTCCCGGCGGTCGCTGATACCGCCTACCGCCCTCATGATCGTATCCCTTACCTCTATTGGATTCAAGCCCCTTCTCTTTCCTAACGAGTCATATGTATCCTCATATATCATATAATCATCACCAAGGCCTGACTCGGAGGACAGGAAATACATATCCTTCTCATTAAGATTCCCCTCAGACATAAAATCGACAATCCTCCTCATCATATCCCTTACCCGCTCATACTCCGATCGGTTAGTCATGATATTATCAATCTCATCAGCGTCATACATCCCAGATCGCTCAAGATTGTACCTATTGAGGAATATATCACCGCCGGAAAGGAAGTTAGATACGATCATATCATTAAGATCATTGATATTATCAACACCCAAGGAAGTAAGAGTATTATTAATATCCTTAACCTCATCAGCCATGAAATTGCCGGCGAAATAGTTCTTCCGCTTGATAAAGGACATGACATCATCATACCTAGGTTCCCCATTACTATCCAGATCATATTCTGATGGCATGGACATCCAGTCGCCAAAGAAGGACACGAAGTCGGGGGAGTAGGCCGTACCCCAGACCGATAAGGCCTGCTTCTGGTCGCCCAGCACCTCCATCGCCCTTTGGTATAATCCGGATGGTTGGTCGTTCGGGGCAAGGACATTATCTATCCCACCCTCCTTATTTTTTATAACATAACAAGATCTGCCCATTACTAAATCGTTTTGACACAAAGATAGAAAATCCCGCCTACTCTCACGAGCGGACGGGACACCAAAATAACAACATAATAACAAACCTTATGTTTCTCCGAAAAGTGCAAATCTTTTTGCCGATCCTCACGAACAGGCAAAAGCTCAATCCTAAATAACAAAAAAAATGAAATTCATTATTCATCAAATATCATATATATTGTCAATATATTTAACATTTGATTCTATAATTCTAAAATTATATTTGCTTATAATTTCCTTAACCTGCTTTTTATTCAAATGAAACCACTCTCTATCAACATTATATACACTATATTTAATATGCAGCTCACGCTCTATATCCATATCTACATATGCAATCATATAAAAATAGATATTACTCACCCTTAAACAACTCTCCCTAGTGTATAAATCCTTAGACTTACCAATTTTTACAAGACCATTACTAATATCTACTCCTATATAGGTACGCAACAGTCCACTATTTCTTAATCCATAGTTCTTTTTATTTTTTAGAAAATAAGTATATCCTATTATAGAATCATACAAACCATAAAAATCATATTCTGTCGAATATGGTCTTATCTTGGACATCAACATAGGTATAGCGTTATTTACTTTCAGATCATTAGATATAGTCAAATGAATATCATCAACATCCTTATTTGTATTTGATATAATGATATTATATACAACACCATTAAAAACATGATCTAAACACATTCTATCAATTATATACTCATCATAACCCGCATCATATAGTTCATCTTGTCGTTCTATGGCTGCAAGTATAAAATAATTATATAACTTCAAGGCATAATCAAGATCAAAATCACTTCTACCGAATAACGTTATTAGCGCCATATAAAGGAAATTGCTGTAATCGCTATCATTCAAAGTTATTCTGCAATCCTTAACAATAAACACATTGTCGTTTTTTGAACGATCACAATCGCTCGAAAAATTTTTAACAATAATCTCTAACTCTCTAGAATAACCTGAATAATCAGCTTGTTTCAATTTCCCTGTTTGGCAAAAATGACTTAAATCATTATACAACCCCAAAATATGATCTTTGTTCATAATATAAAACAACGAGAGCCACCAGCGTCCGTTACTCCACTGATAGCTCTCATTTATCGCCTACGCCTAAGCGATATTAATATCTTCTTCTGGTCTAGCAACGGATAGACACCGCAAATATAAGACCTTATTTTGAAACTACAAACAAACAGGAGATATTTTTACAAAAAATGTAATCAGCCATATTCCTCTGTCATATATAAAGCGTAGCTATACCTATCCTCTATCATCTCCACCACCTTCTTGATATCAGATAAAGTTAGTTTCTTTATCTCCATATTCCTACTATCCATTCTGACAAAAGAGTTCTTGAACTCCTGCTCGGTTATAGCATCCAACCTAAATAGATTGTATTTTATAAGTAACTGGCTTACGTCAAATATCAGGATATTAAGATCAATATCATCCTTCAACTCATCAAGAAGATCACACATCATGGCTTTGATAGCATCAGTATCAAGTTCCAGCTTCTCGGCTTCCTTCATCAACTTCTTGATAATACCATTGTGCTCGATTATGATGTTAGCATTATCATCATCGGTAGGTAGAAGGATATCCATCGTACATTTTATACCCACCTTATCACTAAGTCTTTTATTGAACTCAGTCATATAATCAAAAGCCTGATCCCTGCTTAATGAGTATGTATGATCAAGCAACTGCTTTTGTCTGACCTTGACAAAATAGTTACTGGTGTATAGCATCATCAAGACCTTTACTCGCTGGATGCGTAGGTCTTGCATGATCTTCCGATGTAAAAAGGCATCTAATTGCATAATATAAAGAGTCCCCACCGGGGCCATCACACACCCGACAGGGACCAACTTTTAAATATCTTACTCGTCAGGTGATGGACTGACGCCGCAAAGATAAGTCAAGATATTTTATTTAGCAAGGATTTTCCGCCTCATTTTCTCCGGATACTACGTTACCGTCGGAAACCAAAGACTTGTCCTCGGCCGCCTTCGTAGGCGAGGCGAACTCCGATGGCAGATCCGGCAGGTTAGGGAACGAGACTTCCGTCTCCTCCTTGGATACCTTGTTCTCCTTGATACTCATCCTAAACTTAGGAGCTATGAAAGGATCGTTGTTAAGATCGATGTTGATCGTAACGTCATTCATCAAAATATCCTCCTTAGTTCTGGAATCACCTATCCATCCTCTTACGTCAGCGGTCATAGGCATCCTGCTAGCCGCTTCCTTGACAGCTTTAAGCCGGTTCTTGATAACATCCACGTCTCCCGCCAGCGGAATCATATATGTCTTATTATCCAACCCTGATCTGGCTATAGCGTTATTAAGATCCATTATATCATCAATACTTACGCCTCCGCCTAGACTCTCCGTAATCCTATCAGCCATCGATCCGATCATGGATGAGAATGACGATATATCCTGATTTTTCAATCTTACGGGGTACAGGTAATTTCTTCCATTTCCTGTCTTTATAGCTACGACCGGGATACGTGAATCTTTATAGTCACCATACTTGTCCCTGACGATAGCCGTACAGAACGGGAATATATTATACTTAATATCATCCCTCATCGTAACCTCCCCATTCTCTATATATCCTACGCTCTCGACTTTACCAACCGTCTCGTTGGTAAAATCATTCTCGGATACCATCAACGTACCATTATCATCACTTACGCTAAAATTAGGTCTTCCCGGCAAAACACTGGTAACTGTACCTACGAACGGTATATCAATCTCGCCAGTAACAGATCCTATATTATCCCTATATAACTCAAAGGCCCTACTCCTTAAATCAGCGTTACTTCCTTTTGAATCCGGGTCATTGGCTTTCAGTACCGAGACGAAATTGCCGTCGCTATCCACGATCTTAATAACCATATTATCAACCAGCTCTCGGTAAGCCGACTTAGTCTCATCAGAATTAGGGTCAACGGCGTTAAAGCTATTGTATTTATCATACAATTCCTTGGTATATGGATCTGACATATCCATCTTAAACCTTACGATATTATCCTTACGGAGATTAGCTACGGCTTCCTGATTCACCGACTCGTTGTTAGATCCAAACGTATCACCCGTATAATAAGGGACAATAGATCCATCCTGCCCCTTGCGATACACCATGAACCAGATGGAGGTCGACAAGGCGGTTTGCCGCCCCAATATGACACCGGTAGCGTTCTCGAAAGCCTGAGCGTCATCCTCGCTAATCATCCATCTTGAGTGGTTATCTGACTCTATAACAGTAAATATGTCGGTTCCGTTGGTGAAATCCATCACCCTTCCATTATCAGTATCAGTGGCATCAGATCTTTTAAGCCCAAGACTGTCCATAAACCTGTCAAGTCTCATTCCGCCAACTTCATAATACATAACCCCACCGATCTCTCTCTTCTGAGCCATCAACACCACCGGATTCTGGGCGGCGTTAACTTCCGTCCTGCCGGTGGATGTCCCGGGTTCGCTCTCTGTGAGGACATCACCCATAGGTATGGATTTATCGTAATCCTTGACAGCTATACTTCCGTTATCATACAACCTCATCCATTCCACGAATTGAAGAAGAGGACCATCGGAATAATTATTGATAATATCAATAGCCTCATTAAGCTTATCCTGGTCAACCTCATTGCCATTGTCAGCCTCATTCATAAGATCGTTATAGGTCTTTATAGCCTCCTTAACCCGATCCTGATCAAGACCATTAATATTCACATTTATGATATCATCAATATTATCCTTAATATTATCTGATACATTATCATTGATCTTTAATCTATCTATCATTGACTTAGCCCTATTTATCCTAGCTATAGGATTATCGCCAAATCCTTTTACAAGATTATTAATACGATCCTTATTGTTATCATATATCTGCTTTTCCCTAGGAGATAAAATATCCTCATTACCGTTCCAGATCTTTATGGCTATATCATTGGCTCTATCATCTGAAGGATTTATAATATCCTCATCATCAGGAACCCTCTCAACTATATTACTTTCATCAGCCTTAATCTCATTCTCCATAGATCTGGCTATCATATGATTATATGTCTTGAACATAAATGCCTCATCCTCTCCTATAAGACCATCTTGGTAAGCCTTGTCTATGGCTTGATCATTAGCGTAAAGGGCGTTTGCTTCAGGATTATCAGTATTCCTGAAATCATACTTGCTATCATCCTCCTCATAAGTCTTACCCCATGCGTTCGACAATATCTTCATGAACCCGCGCTCCTGCGCCCGGATGAATCTTCTGTCACGCATACGACGAAGAGACTCGTTTATATTCTTATAAGCCACAAGATTATGACGATACTCGCTAAGCAACGCCATGGCCTCTTTATGATTATCGACCCCACGGGTAGACACGGCATTCTCAAAATCAACTATAGTCTCATAAGCCGCCATAAGATCTGAGACGCTAATCTTAGAATCATTATCATTTAAAGATAACTTAGATATATCCACATCTGAATTAATCAACGTGCTTAACTTTCTCTCCAAGGCAATTCTTTCTTCCGTCAATTTAAGAAGCCTATCATTCTCCTCAGCCAACTTAGTCTTATCAGACTCAATTGCTTCCTTCGATGCAGCCTTTTGTTGAGTATTTAAGATATTCCTCTCCATCTTCCGTATATCATTCGTCAGCTTCCGGAGTTTTTCGAGAGCCTTGCTTGAATCAGGATTAAGATGAGAGTATATATCAAGGGCATCACCTATACCCGTCTTATATATCCTGTTTAACTGATTGGTGATATCATTCAAATTATCCTTAGCCTCAATACCGTTATATACCATATTGGAGATATAGGCGTTAAAAGACCTGTTCGGGATACCCTCAGTAAGTGAGTCGGCGAATCTGTTGGCCATGGTAAAATTATCCACCTTCTTATTAAACTCGTTGACAAGATCGGCTTTATACTCATTAACCTGCTCATCCGTCATATTCATATCGGACGCTATATCGCTATTAGGTATAGATTCGACTACCGTCCTGAAATTCTCCTTGGTATCATCCAACATCCCCATCTCCGAATCATAACGGAGACGATTGAATACGGCGTCACTAAAATCCTTATTTATGATCCTACCATCACTCTCGTACGATGTGTCTACACCAGATAATTGAGCGTTAAGAGCCATACTGCCACGAATAGCACGGACAGCGGCGGTGGTCAAGGCGCCGGCATTGGCGTTGTAGGCCTCCACCATCCCCTTGTTCCGGGACATGTCTTGGCTCCATTCCTTTATACCCCCAATAGTCTTTCCACCCATAATCGATCCGATAATCATACCGATACCGATCTCCTTCCATCCTTGGCTAGACCCGTACGTCTCCTTGAACCCATTCTTTATAGCCTCCATATAGCCTATATTCTGCCGGATAGCCATAGGATTGTATCTTGATTCTACCCAATCCTTGGCGGACTTACTAGCCACTCCCTGAAGACCTTCCTCATACAGACCCTCTGACACTGGGCGCTTGATGATATTGAACGTATTTCCGGCTACCTTCTGCCATTTCTTTGGTGTTATGGCTCTTAACGTACCGTTATCCATCCTCTCGGCACCTACGCCAAATATATTGCGTTTTATGAACTTATCCACACCAAGATCCATGCCGAACATATCGCCGAACATAGCTATATTGGATAATGACAATATGCCGACGTTGGCGGCAAATACGGCATTAGCGGCATTGGCATTGTCAGCTCTGAACTTCATAAGCTCCTCATATGGGACTTCCCTTCCATAAGCGTTACGGTAAGACTGCCTGAAATTCTCCTCAGCCTCCATCAGCATGCTTCTGGCCTCGACAGACGCCTCCCACGAGGTAGATGTGCCAAGGAAAGCGAGGGTGTCCAGTCCCTTGCCTATCCTCCGTCCCGTACGGGCGGCCCTAAGGTAGACACCGAACGCTTTCTTGGTATCCGAAGCCGCTTTGCCTATCCTAGCCAAAGCCACACCCGCCCTAGCTCCCGTACGAGCTAAGTTCATCAATCCAGCACCGGAATATACGGCTGACGATAACATGGCTCCAGCGGTAAAAGCAAGACCGGATAAAAAATCGTTAGACCAGAAATTAGCCGTAGTCATGCTTTGAAGGAAATTCATATCCCGCTCCTCACGATTGTAATAATGAGCAAGACCGTAATCCATCTTCTTGTCCTGATCATCCAACCATCTCGTGAAATCGTTATCAAAAACAGCGTTAAAATTACCTCTGGATACACCGGCGTAAATACCATAAAAAGGCTGGATAACGCCGCCTAATCCGTATAGAGCAGTCTTACCCGCCAGCTTACCCAATCCTCTCATCCATTTCTCGGTCCTACCTTGACTCCTGGATAAACGTGTGTCGTTATCTACGCCGGGGATATAAGACTCATATTTAGGTATCCAAGTACCGCTACTTAGACGATATCTCGAGTCCTCTAACGATATCTCCGGACCTGTAAGGTTAAACCTTCCCTTATAGCTTTGATCGGAAGCCATATATCCTAATGGGGACATATGTTTCATATCATCATAATAATTTGTCTTAACAGTATTCTTGATCCTCTCCGACAATGACGGTATCTGGGACTTTGATCTCTCGGAAGCGGAATACGGATCCAATACCGGAGGCAGGTCACGATCCGGTATATCATAGGGATCCGTACCAATAGCCTTTATATTATCTACGTTTATGGTAGGATATCTGTACTTCTCGGCAAGATCCTTTCCGTTAGAGGTATTATTATAGATTTCCATTGTTTCCATTATTTCCACTATTTCCGTTATTCCTATTTCTTATCTCCTGATCAATCATATCAGCTATGGGCGAGATGAAGCTCTCGAAATCATCAGTAGTAGATCTTCCCTCGCTCCTCCAATACACCTCATTCTCCTTGCTAAGTATCTGTTGCCATGCCATGACCAAATAATACTGAGGACAGAAGTCAATCTTTCTAGCCACCTCATCAGCATAATTAACACCATCCAGATCAATTGAGTATAACGGGGTATTACCTTCTCTCGCCTCTCCTTTGCTATATATATCAACATTTATCCCAGAGGAACCATTATTATACTTATATCCGGAAGCCCTTAACTCGTACATAGAAGCGTTATCGAACAACACGTCAGTAGCGATCATCATCTGATTCTTCCTGATATTACCGTCATTTATATTCGTAAACATATCTATATAAGGCATTACCGTGTCCTTGGCCCCGCTGGCGTAAGCGAATGGAGCTACCAACAATGACTTAGCCATCTTCCCATAAGCGTTGTTGCTTGAGCTGGCGAAAGATATGGGTACGACACCGGAATCATAGGTCTCGGACGGGATGCTTACATCCTCCTTGTAGAAGGTAAGGTTATTCGCAGCCAGATCAGCCTCGCTTACCTCAACAACAGATCGACCATCACCTCCATTATTGCCAATGATCTGATAATTACCATCACCTATAGGGGATATGGTAAACGTTATCTTCGTATTGGCATTATCCTTATCCTTGGGGATAAAACCGCCACCACGGGTGAACAGGTCACTAATCTTTATATAATCATACTCGGCTTGGCTTTTAGACGGATAATCGCCGGAGAAGATATACTCACGCTCGGCGTACTCATGACGATATTGTCTCAAGTAATCCTCGCCGGCTCGCTTGGCGTCATCAGCCAACCTTCCCAGATCGCCACGACTCCATTTGTGCCTAAACACATCGTATTGTTCTTTCTGCATTTCGTCATACATGGCCTTAGCTACGGCCACATTCCTTTTATTGCCATCAGACAGCCCATCAGTCAGCACCTTTATCATATTACCGTCATCAGAAACATCCATAGGAATAAGAGATAATAAATTAATATCATCCAATGTCAATGACGTACCCATCAAATCATTTATCCTATTCACCAATACAGCCGCCTCTCCAGAATTGACATCCCCTAAAACAATAGGGTTATGGACACCAGGAGTGGCTGCATGAATAAGATCGGTCATTTTAACACTATTACTAAGAATAGAGCTATATGCCGATAATTTAGCCCAATCATTTAATGTTATGTCATTTATCCCATCTATATCAAAAACCTTATCACCATTGCTGTTGATATCTTCAAGATTAAATGTCCCAAATCCGTAACTAACATCTATGCCTGATCCACCAAAAGATTTAGCCTCTTTCTCGACTATAGCGTCAACGCCATCCAAAACAGCGTTCTCCGCCTTATTGAATCCATCATTGATCTTATTATACTTCCCTCTTTGAGTATTTAACCCAAGAAGCTTCAGGTAACTATCCTGACCATTGTAATCAAGCAACTCGTTCCTTGACCCTCCATTGGCCTTGAAATAAGCCATGATAACCTGATCGTTATCCATATCCTTGACCACGTTACTATTCTCAGGATCAGACGCCCATGCGTCGATCTTCCTTCTAGCGTCATCTGACAGTGACTTAACAAAATTACTCATGCCGGTAGTTACCGCCCTCTCATTGGCTATAAACCCGTTCATGAACTCATCGCTTATATTCACATTTTCAAGATTGGCGCTCTTAGTAACCACGGTAGGACCGGTCGTGTTATCACCTCCGTCACCCCCATTCTCCGACCTACCCAATTTGCTGGCTCTCATCAACGCTGCTTTCTCCATGGCTAGATTATGCCTTTTTGTCTCATTGAACTTAGCTCTCTCCATCATCTGTTGATTGGCCTTGAAATAATAATCATCAACACCCAACGTCTCGTATGAGTTATTATAAGACCATCTCAGCCCGACGCCACGAAGGAACTGCTGTCGTACCATGAACATGCCGGCTCGCTCCGGGCTGTAGTTGCTACCGATAACGCCCTCGGCCTCCTCCACAAAATCATTTCTCTGCTTGATAATATCCGCCAGCTCCGACTCCAACTTAGCCCTCTTGGCCTTGTCATTGCCAACGCCCTTTAGCTTGGCTCGTATGGATTCTTCCTTGACACTGAAATCATCAATATACCCTTTAAGGAAATCTGAGGTGCTTTGAACATTAAATAAGTCAGGATTCGTTCTAGCCATATATCTTCCCTCTAATTGCATCTGAGCCTTACCGTTCTCAGATATAGAAGCCATGGCTATATCCCTGACCTGAGCGTAACTCATCTCATCTATATACATCTCACGCATCTCGCCCGTCCTGTTGCCATTGGCATCAGTCACCGGTACATTGACTTTCTTCCCCTTGTTAAGGGAGATGAAATTCTTCATCTTCTCATCAATCTCAGCGTGGTAATCCGTATAAGGGGTATAATGTATAGGATTAAGACGTGTCCCTACCTGACCGTCATTCATCCAAGCCACGGCATCCGCAAAAGCCTCAGCCTCGTTTATAGGACTATACATCTTGGGATTGTTCAGCTTCATATCCTCCATCTTCTCGCTAAAAGCCCGGATCTCCCTAGTACCGGCAATAGCATTCAACACACGGGTATCCAGAGCTTCTCCAAGACGAGCCTGTATGCTTCTGGCTATACCATCAGAAGCCAGATTGGATTTACGATACACGTTATTCACGTCCTGTATCAATCCATTTAACCTATTCTGAAGATATTCCCTATCCTGAGGTTTAGCTATATCAGAATTGATAATATAATCAGCATACTCGTTTATAGCCTGCCGATTCGTATCTATTTTCTGTTGCATGTATCCCATACCCTGCATCATGACATCCATGTTGTAGGGTGATACGTACTTACCGTAATTCCTTAATATACTATATTGTGAAGCCATCCTTTATCCTTTCTTGCCTTTAGTTACTTCCTGAGCAGGATATAATCTCCTGTAACTTAATATATCTCCTTGAGGGTCTGCGATCAACTGACCATTGGGACCAATCTTAACATCCCCAAATATAGATCTTAATGTATTCATGGTCGTAGCCGTGTTCCACTTCTGCTGGATCTCGTCATTTACGCTATCGAAATACCTAGCCCAGTTCTCGTCATTTATAGCCAATCCTTGTAGTATCCGTTGCTGGTAAGCTTGGCGTTGAGCTATATTCTTATCATAAGTATTAGCCCATGACTGAGCGTTGACATTATCAGCCCAAGTCCTTTGAGCCACGTTCCCTTGTTCTACCTCATTTATATACTTACCTATATTGGAACTTAATATCGCCTGTAGGTTGGATGATAAAGCCCCTCTCTGGGAATCCGGGACATTACCCATCTGATCCAATTGTGATTGGAAAGCACGATTGGCCTCAACCATATACTGATCAGCCGATCTCAACACCGGATCCACGGTAGGAGCGTAATGCCTTTCCATACCTTCCGTTGTCACGGCTCCCGGAGTCATCCTGAACACCTCAGGAAAGTCAAGACCACCACCTACTATATTCCTGCCTCCATTGCCGCCGTTCGACTTACCGGCATTTGTGTTGGTTTTAGGAAGTGTATTAGGATCAATCAGCTCAGGCATATCCAGCTTAACATCAGGATCCTCCACATCACCTATATCCATAGGACCGGGAGCCACCTTATGCGGGTCAAGTATAAAATCAAGACCTTCCATGCCTTTCATGGATCTTAACGCCTGCATCTTAAGCATATCCTCCCCAAGGATCTTATTAACAATATCTTTGTTCTTGTCAGAAAACAGTTGACTAAAATGGGTGATACCAGCATCGTTAAGAGCCTTATGCTGTTCCTCTGTAACAACATCCAAACCGATCATAGGGCGAGATGTGGTAAACAAACCTAATTTATTGTCTCTCATCCTATCATGATATGCGGATTTCTTGTCTTCCGGGTAATTACCTTGACTATCCTCACCGCCAAAAGAAACGAGCGTCGTGTAATCCCGAAGCGCCTCGGCGTTGGCGATGATCGGGTTCTCCGCCGTAGCCAAGCCCATCCAGCTACTTGTCTGACCGTAGATAGCGTCTTGCAATGCCCTAGCCCTAGCGCCCTCTGAAGCTCCCATATAAGCATCGTAAGCGACCGGATTGAATGTCTTATAATAATTCAACCTCTCATCCGTATTAATACCTCCATAAGAGCCATCAGTTCCTTGGCGTTGATAACCGAAATAGTTAGGATCATTGTTGAACCTATTCTCGATCGGGCGGAAAGTTAATTTACGACCGAACAAAGACGTGCCTCCTATCTCCATCTTCTGGCGAATACCAGCCACTTTCTTAAGCAGCTCTTTCTTAGCCTCAGCTATATCCTCCTCCGTAAGACCGTATTCTTTCATGGATCTGGATATGATGTTATCTATTTCACCACCCTTAGCGAAATACGTATCCTCATCCTTCTTTATCTTCCGGTCTTCCTGCTCCTTGTATATGACGTTAGCGAAGTCCGTAAATCTTCCCTCTAATCCATTAACGATATCGTTGCTATCATTTATAGCCTTGGATAATACGGAGGCGTTTAAACGCCTTGTATTCTCGTCATCTATCTTATCGTTTTTCTTCAGCTTCTCCAGCGCCTTTTTCTGATCATCGTAAGCCGATTTAAGACCGATCTTAGCCTTATACCTGTCCATTAACGTAGCATACGTATCCTTAGGCGTGGCTTTGATCCCATACGTATCTCTGATGTATTTAGCGAAATCCGGCTCTATGGTTGTGTCGTCGGTAATAACCTTCGTTCCCTGCTCCAAGGAAACGGGGGTTCCACCATCGGCGTGCTTCTGCCCCATAGCCTCCATCGGCGCCTCTCCGGGCTGCGTCACGTACTCACCCTTCTCGACCTCTACGTTGGCTTGATCTTCCATCGACTTAGGTAACGGATACAGGTACTCACCGGTAAGGCTTCCGCTATCGAACCTATTATTAGGCCCTAGATAAACACCCCCACCATCCTTGTACTGCATCTGGGATTGCCTTCTTTGCCTAGCCTCACGCTCCTGAGCCAACCTGATATTAGTACGAGTACCTTTCTCTGACGCTATCCCAGAAACCACGTTACGAGCCAACCCCATGATACCACTAATTCCTGAGGCTATGGTGGTTATCGTATTAGCTGTTTTAGCCCCGGTGGATAAATCTCCATATCCCTCGCTTCTCATACGCCCTATACCACGACCCATCTGAGTGAATCTAGACCCTATATCATCAGCGCCATAGTAAGGGATGGTGGTAAAATCAAAAACATCCGTACTACCAGACTTATCAACCTTCTTATTACTGTCAACCAAAGCGCTCAAATCACTTGTATCAATGGTATTAATATCAGGCTGCTGAATATCAAATCCTATCTGGGTAGACGAAACCAAAGGCTCCACTCCAATACCCTGAAGACCAACAACATTACCGGGCATAATAGGGGTGACTTCCCCGGCCTCTTGATATTTAGGTATCTTCCTCTTGATTACATACTTGCTCATATCAAATTAATTTCGTTCTGACACAAAGATAGTTTAAAAAAATAGAGACTCATCATTTCACAACGATGAGTCTTTTTAATATCAATCTTTTAAACACGTTATAGGATTGCTCCACTTCTTTTTCCACTCATGACCAAGATAATCTATAAGTTTATCATAAGTATCTATAAAGCCACCATCTATAACCCCGGTGATAACATTCTCTACAGCTACTATGTCGTTTAACTGATTCTTTGTAGCCGTATTCCTTATCCCACTCTCATGCTTGTTAAAGACGATAAAATTAATAGCCTTAGCTACCCTTGATATCTTATCAGACAACTGACTCTTGTCGCTAACCAACCTGGCGACGGCCGAACTCATCTTGATATAAGCCTCGCCAGCGGCATTCCTGTCCTCTATGAATCCATCATGCAACCATATTATCACCTTGGCGTATATCTCTGGATCCAATTCCAATGCTACCATAACAAAAAAATACGGATTTACATACCATTTCTGACCCTCTCCCTTTCCTCTTCGGTAAGCCATTCCGTATTTTTTGAGATCGGTTATCTTATTGATTTTCAATTCATGGTTTTGTACCGTAAGATTTCTTACAGTACATATATCATTAATACTCAGCTCCCTAACAAGAGCTTTCATCTTTTCCTGAAATCCATTAGTAGCAAACAAATGATCAAGCCTTCTAGACTCCAACCCCATAGATTTACGTTTTTCATTCAAGGCTTCCATAACTTCCGTTATGCATACAAACCCGTCCTTGGACATAACAGAAATGTTCCTACCTAATAATTCCCTGCTCTCTGATGATAAAATCAAATTACTTTTCATATCTTTACTAAAAGTTTTTAATTAATAAATGCGCCTATCCGCTCGTGATGAGTAGGTAGGCGCACAAATATAAGCAATACTAATATTATTACAAAATATAATAGCCTATATCATAGATAATAAAATCTTGAAATTTTACATATCTCAAATAATTACAAGATGCTAGATCCTTTTTACAAACAGTGATCCTATAGCCTTAACCAAATCATAGAAACCGGCAGAACTGAGACCTACAGCCACTCCATATAATAAAGCTTCCCACCATTCACTCCCTATAAGCAATAGAGACACCTTTAGAAACCACGCTAATATACAAACCAGCATACCTATGACTACGGCGGATAGGACTTTAGCCCACTTATGGGTGTCAATATACGGCACTACCTTGGCTAGTTGGGTAGCTGACATCGTGACAAAAGCCATGATGCCGGTAAAGGTAGTTAGATCAATGGTGATAGTCCCTTCTGACGGGATTATCTCTTGAGCCATCAACACCATTGGCGCTAATAACATAACTAATAGGAACAATAACTTCTTCATATCAAAAACGTTTAATGATTTCACAAATATAACACTAAATCAATTAAATATATGAATATATCTATTGAAATATAGATATACGACAATAACCATGGCCTATATGACCTTTCCCTAAATCATATAATCCACCCAAAGGATTAGGCATTTTTTCTAATTCCCCTTTCACATCTGTCCATACGAACCCGTTCCCATCTATCATCTTAGTGTTAGTAAATACATATTTATCATATTTCACGCATCCCGGATGACCGGATATATACGAGGATCCTCCACCACCAGCTTGAATAGCGTTCGACGATATCCCGCCGCTTGGCCCTCCATAAAAGCCTCCTCCTCCACCAGAGGAATACGAAACGCCATCAAAACCACATCCTCCTCCCACTCCTAATAGACCTCCATTTCCGTTAGTTAAATTATTGCCGGAGTTAGATCCTCCCGCTACTTGGGATGCAGGAGTTCCCTTGGCATAGCCCCCCAGATACGCCTTCAACCCTCCCGCTGATCCTCCGTGCCCAATAAAATAATACTCACATCCTCCACCACCTCCCCCGGATACCATAATACGGGTCTTTAAAGAATCTAAGTTTAGAGGATCGCTATTGTTGGACAACCTCAAATCTGTAGCTCCGCCCCCGGCTCCCTCATAGATATACCTTCCAGCGCTCTCATTAGTCATTGAATGCCCTGAACCTCCTCCATTATAATTATATTTTACAACATTACTCGTCTGCTTAAGTCCACCATTTCCACAATACACATAAATGATATCACCACCAACTAACTTGATAAATCCAGCCACATATCCACCATACCCAGGGTCATTGGATCTGGTAAACCTATCTTCGCTATCATTGTAACCATAATTACCTTGACCACCCCAGCACTCAACATAATAATACGCCGACTTTGGAGCTACAAATGTATGGTAATTATTACTATTATAAGTGTATGTATACAATACATCCAAGCTTTTGGGACCTATCATTACACGTCTTCTCATAACATACCTCCCCTTAGATATTTTACTAACAATGCTATAACCATCCTCCTATCATCAGCCATAGCATCTACCCATCTATTCTCCCATCCTAAACTACTAGGGGGGGGGGGGGTAAAACAAGTCCCCTTAAATAACATATCAAATAAAAACAACAACTTATTCATAACAAATTATTTATCATTAAAATACTAACTATTATTTCTGCTCACACCTTTTATGTTAAGGCTTAACCCCGGTATCATATTAAGAACCAACTGCCTTTTTGCCTGTTCCCTACGCATACGCTCGGCCTCCGCTATCTGCGCCTCCGATTGAGAATCATTCTTAATATTATTGGCGATGTCCTCTATAGCTTTCTTGTTAGCGCCGGATTGAGCTAGCATCTTATATAACAGGTCTTGGCCTTCCTTCTCCCACCAAATATCCATAGATGGGCGAGAAGCCAAAGAAGGATCGGCAGGGGCTACCGTCTCAGGTACGGGCTGCTGACCTCCGTCCCCCGTGCCCGAATCCCGCTGTCCGAACTCGTATCTCATTGGCTCGTTCTCCGGGACACCATACCTATTAGCGAACATATCAGCGAACTCAAATCTCTTCTCATTTCTCAAGGTCGATCCAAGAGGCCTACCGTATCCTTGATTCCATGCCACGGTAGCGTCCTTGTAGTTGACGGCGTTATCGAAATCGGATTTAGAATACATATAGTAATTATATACATTACCTTGAGCGTCCTTGTCAAAAAACTTTCCTTGATTGATGTAATTCCAACCTAACCCCGGGACCTTGCCTTGATACTCATCCACGAGATAATCCAACTGCTGTGTCAATGTCGGTTTCTTCCCATACCTGCGCTGTAGCTCCTTCTTCCTCGGTCCAAGCCATTGTTGGATGCCAAAATCACCGGCGGCTCCTAGGGCTTCGGTGTCCCCTCCGGACTCGGCGGCGATGTTCGACAGGATACCGATAGCTTGCGTTTGTGGTATTCCCTTCTTGTCGGTCAGATAATCCCATATCTCATCATACACAACCATCTTACTATCCTCTGATCTACGAGGATCAATTACATACTTGCCAGAACCATAAGCCCTCCCTGTATTTACCGAACCTCCTCTATCCTTTTTATCAATACTACCATCTATCTTAAATACATCCCCATTCAAAAGAAACTGGACAGCGGGATTGAAATCATATACATCCCTATATCTGTATCCGCCCATATCCTTGTCACGATATATCGTATAATCACCAAGTACACTATGAGGACCCGTCTCGTTCTTATCAAGTCTACGATCCCTATAATTATACTCATTCACGACACCATACCCCTTATCATAAAGAGACCTCAACCCTTTTATATTCATCTCGTCCGCTGATATGGCACCCTCTCTTACCCTTTTCAGATCCTTATATTCCCTCTGAATCCTCTCATACTCCTCTGGATCGGCATCACTTAAAGCTTTTATAAGTCCTTCATTGTATTCCTTAGTTTCCTTATCAAACAGACTCCTATTCACATCAATCCTATTCCTTACGATAGACGAATCAGGTATCATCCTATTAGATAATTCCTTTCGTATACTATACGTACCATCACCATTATCTATCAATACAGACTCATCGTAAGGGAGTTTATTGTATTTAGCCCAAGCCTCATCACTAGTTCTTGTGCCTAAATCATCATTATCACTATCGCCATATAACTTGTTATTAAAATCACCAGATATATATTTCCCGAACATCTTCATAAAATGAACAGGATACTCATACCATTCCGGATTCTTCCCCATAGGATCTATTGATGAATACGCAGCTTTATTTATGCGAGTAGGGCCATCAGTATACCTTGAATTAGCGATATCATATATTATTGACAAAACCGGGTGAGCAGAAGCTACGTAATTATCCAATACCCTGCTCCCGAATCTAGGTCTATCAAGAACAGACTCTCTTGTTTCTCCTCCATCTTGCTTCCTCTCAATTTTTTCTCCCCATAGCCCATATTTCTTCCTAGGCCATATGCCGTCTATGGCATCCACATAACCAACGGGATGCTCCCCTTCCAGACGCCGGTCCCGTCGCTCGTCCGCTGGGTACAGGGCGTTGGCCAACGGCTGCGTGATATGACCCAACCCCTTATCCTTGGAACTCGACATAGCATCCACCACAGTCCGATATACAGGTCTTAATTTCTCAGGTAAATATAGCCCCGCCTCATCAACCAACTCACCGATCTTCTTATTTATACCCCTGATACTGAAATTATAATTACCCATGCCATTATTCAACGGGGACAACGCACCTCTTATCCCATTCATGCCTTTAACTGCGGCTCCTCCGCTAAGGATATCAAACTCCGGGGACACGTTTCTCAAAGGACTATCATCCATACCCCTGAAATACATAGGACGCTCGCCTCTTACGACACGATCAAGATCCTCCTTATATAAATCCCTTATCCACGATGGGATTTCCTCCGGTTTATTCTTCTTAGACATATATTACGTTTTTCACAAAGATAACTATAATCTCATAAGCCTAAAAACACGAAACGGGGACATAATAAATCATGTACCCGTTTATACGCTAATGCATGTGATAAGCAGCCAAGGCTCCTTTAGCTTTCTCCTTAGACTTGTACTTAGCCGGCCATAATTTACCGGTCTTGTTACTGACCACTCGCCAATCACTCCCTACTTTCTTGATACATCCTGATTTCGGGCATTTGCCCTTCTTTTTACTGCTAGTTTTCCCTGCTGCCATAACATCAAATATTTAAAGGTATATAATCACCTCAATAAACTTTCTCATCGTTGCTAAACCAACGTACTATCATCTTGAACCGGCTCTCAATGTCATTCACGAACCTAGCCAAGAACCAATCGCCACGAAGACGATCCCGCCACCTCCGATGATAATCGACAGCCCTGGGGTCGATCTTACGGTCAATGTCATTCACATCCTTAACCCATATCGGAAGATTGTTCGTATCGTCTTTGACCTCGTTAAAATAGTCATTTATATTTATCTTCTGATCAACCTCCGTCACCAATATCTCACGGCTATCGTCATTGGTTACAGGATACCTTAACCGCTGGCTCATATCGTTCTTGTCGGCGATAACCATCCGAAGCTCACCGCTGTTGTTGGTATCATTATAAAACCATGCCTTATTAAATCCAGTAGTCCTAAGAATTTGGTAATTAACCTCATCCTGATATCTTCTGGCATCCATCCGATATTGGTAGTTGGTGAGGATCTTATTCACGTACTGCTCACGTACCGGAACCTCTATAACAAACGGATATAGCTTACCGTAAAATACTTGATACGATTGGTTGGTCAAACCATGAGACCATAAACCTATCTCCTGACTTTCACTTGAGTAGTTCTTTCCGGACTGGAAATAATGCTGGTGCTCGATATAATAATCAGGGGTGTAGGATAAATATGATTTCCACTCACCCTTCAGGCAGTTATACCCAACGGTGAACGAGACGTCCGTGAAATGGCTGGTGTCCTGCAACTCCACCGCCTGTCCGTTCCTGTAGAACCGGCCGCCACGGAATTGGTACTCGCTCGGATTCCCTACCGGTATATAATCTTTCTTGGTTATCAGAACCCTCTTAAACCTATTATCCCAACCCATGGACAACCCTATACCAAAAAACTTGTTATCAATATCATAATAAGACAACTCAGCGTCCGTATCAGCGTTATATATCCGGCTGCGGATGATCTTCATCTGAAGATGCTCCTTAAACCAGTTTCTAAGCCCCGGTGTGACCTCCGTAAGATTCCTACCATTAGAATCTACCTTAAACACCTGACCACGCCTTAAATCGACCCAAAAATGCCCAAACTCGCAACTGATCATATCCCGACTCTGGGTCCCGGAATATCCTAACGTCGTATTATTATACTCGATACCACGAGAGGCGAAAAGACCACCTGTCCCTAGCTCGCTACTCTCCGGGGATATTCTCTCCGCCAACACGTCTATGGCATTGTACAACCCTACCTGATTCTCAAAACGAGCCAGTATCTGATCCGACTCTATTCCTTTCATGCTTATAAGCTTTCCGAACGAGGTCTTGAACTCATGGTAATCCATAGGCTTGTACGACAGCCAAGGATCGGTCATGCCGTTCTCCGACACGTCGGCGGTGCTCCATATGACGCCGTTGGGTCTTTGGTAAGCGCAGTCCCAAAAATTGCTATCATACGTCTCTGGCAATGACCTGCCACCTAACGTAAATCGATTCTTATACACAGGACTCATCTTAAACACATTACTCCTTGATATAGGGACATTACGCTCCTGAGTCCATGATATATAATCCCCCACCTCCGGATAGAACCCCTCGTAAGGCTCAGGGCCGGCTATACGGAAATTGCAATTGATCTCAGACTCCACAAGAAACTGAGGTATGCCATAGAAATATAGGAAGAAACGACCGCTAAGATACATATCTCCGGTCTTGCAAACCATCTCATAAGCGCTCTTCCGGCTAGGGAAAGAGTATAGCGATCCGGTATCCGTATCGGTCTTATTAAGATAATCCTCCCCGGTATCGTAATTAACGAAATAACGGGGATACCCGATGTTCCGATAATCATAATAAGGGAATGGTATCATGTCCCCCTGACCGAACTGAGTCAAATAAAACATAGGCATCTTCCTCTTAAGCGAGAATCTTGATATAAATACATCACCTCCAAAAACAGGTTTACGCTTATCCTTATCCATCAACCCGCAACCACCTAACGATACCCACCTGATATCCTCTATCTGCCCGTATTGAGCCGGAGAATATTTCTTTATCCTCATATAGGGGCAGGATACGAAAGATTCACGTGTCATAAAATGAGGCGTCATACCAGCCACCTCATCGTTACGAATATTACACTCATCCTGAATACGGCTGGTATCGTAACTTGAAACCAACTCCGGATATTCAAGCATATACTTATCCATACCAAATGACATGAACAATGAATGCTCACGATCGAGGTTGTTTATGATAATAGGCTTACCGCCTACGGTCTCCCCTTGCGAAGAGATATCTGTTACCGGATATAACCCGCTCTTGATATATTTAGCCGTTGACAATCCACGTAACTCTGACTCCCCTATTTTTTGGTAAAATAAATTATAATGAGCGACAGAAGTATAGTAATAAGCATAGTTCCGTCTAGGTCCCCTATCTATCAATGCCGTTAACCACTGATACCTATACTTGCCTATATCCACCACGGACTGGGCTGTGGCCTTGGCGATACCTGTAGCCAGACGGATAGCCGTCAGCGCTATGCCGACAGGGTTGGCTAAAAAGAACACACCTCCACCGACATATTGCTGTGAAGCCGACTGATATGTATACTCAGCTATAGCGGATATTAAATTAGCCATAGCCTCCACCGTAGCCAATGATGTTGCCATACTGTAAGCCTTACTCCCTAATATCGTCCATTTAGGGTGATCCTCCACCTCCCTGAATATACCTGAGGATTTACCTAATTGATAACCATCAACAAGGCACTCGGTGGGAGCGTCAGGCTTGTTAAAGGCAATATCAGGACTTAAGAATGAATACCAGATATTACCCTTCCTGTTAAACGGATGCGTTATAAATTTCTCACGATTAATATCCTTATAGATATACATATCATCAGACAAATCGTTGTAAGGGTAATTAGGATAAAGGTTAGCCGATCCGTCGGGATCATCGTACTTAAACATATCATAAGCCAGACCGGTCCCGATAACGCTCTTATCCAACGTCCTATCGCCCCTATACAACTCATATCCTATTATAGAATCTCTTCTAGCCTTATCTATAAGACCGTTCTCTACCGCTATATCCAGAAACTCATTAACGATATCGTCATCAAGCATCACCCCCATAGGATAAATATAGGAGTCAACTCCATATTGACCGGTCAGTTGAGACGGATTACCCATGAAAGGAGCGACAGAGTTATCCGGAAACTTGTAATGACGTATAGGTCTCTGACAAAACGTGGTTGACGTATTGGGGTACTCAGCGTTATCCCCATTACCGGTGAAATAAGACTTACCCCCAACGGATTTAGGAGACCCATAGTATTTCGTCAAAGAATCTATTATATCCTTCCTCTTTGATTCTCCCGATGATATCCCGATCTTGCTTGAATCATACAACTCAAAATTAGCCGGATACTTATTGGCAGACTCCCAATATCCGAAATCACCGTACTGATATGGTCTGGGAGCGCAATCAGCGGGTTTATCTCCACATGAGATACATTTCGCCTCATAGGTAACAAATCTTCTTAATTTCAATTCTTTCGTAAAGAAGAATACGTATTTCACCTCCAGTGGCCGAATGCCAAAACAGAACGGGGCGGGGAAGATGGCGGTGCCGGCCGTATAGAATCCGGCAAGCTCCTTCATGTCCTGCCTCATGGCGAAACCGGTGAAGAACACGCATACCGCAGGCTCGATGCAAACATATATCTTATGGAAAGTAGTCTTGTCATCATTCCAGAACAAGTACTTTGGCATCATAAATATCTTATGATCCACGTAATTCACTATAACACCTTTCTTGGCATCATTAGCCAAAGGATTAGGAGCCACGGTACCTTCCTTGTCCGAGAAAAACGTTATACGAACCTTATTGTATGATGATGAGTCGCCGATCGGATAATTATAGTTACCCATCATCTCTATATACATAATACCGTTATCAGGATCGGATAAACCACTTATGTATTTCTCATAATCCAACTCCACCCATCTGGCGTATGAGGATACATGTGGATAGAACTTGAAATAAGTCAAGTTACTTCTACCGAACCAATTGGTCTTGGCGTCAATATCATTCTGCACAGACACACGACCTTCCCAGTCAGTAGTTATACCGGTATTAAACTTAGAATTATCACCATCGCCAAAAAGACACATGGCGTTCTCGATACCAAACTGACTCTCATATTGGGGGAAATAAGCCTCCATCGTATCCATTAACTGATCAAGCATCGTCTCCGTATGCTTCTTTCCTTTCCATCCGGGATATTGATACAAATATGTGCACTTACCCAATGACCTACCCCCTTGGAATGTAGGAAGTTGAACATCGTTAATAGTAGGATTCACGTGAGGATCACCTACCGAACACCCATTAGTACATATACCCTCATCATATAACTGCCGGACATTAGACATATCCTGACACAAGACCAAGGCGGAGGAGTCTATATCAGACGGGAATTTGTCCTCATCCTGACCATCCAGCCATTCTTGAACCAGATCTATGATATTCTTGCCTCCACTGGAGTAATTATCGAAATCACACAATACAGAGAATTTCCTTTGTGACTCGGCGTTACTTTGTATTAAGGTGGTAGGCTCGGTCTCCGTATAATCACTAGCCAGCTTATACGTAAAATCAATCCTAGAATCCACCAAAGAGTTTTTATCCAATATAGTCCTGGTCTCTATCCTCTCGATATCATCACATCCACTAGGGAAATCGGGAGCCTTTATACCGTCTTGATCCTCCGGCAATGATATAGCAGCGCATAACTCGTCAGTAATACCTACATTAGATTCTATGATATCACACAGGTTCTCTATATTATCAGCGATATAATCAATAGCATCATCTACCGTAACATCTTCCCCCATCGTATTGATAACGAATTGGGTCTCTCCTACCGTGGCATATTCCTGCTCTACATATCTGAGCTGCTTGACATCTAACTGATTCTTACATTCTCCTCCAAAATCATCAAATCCCCAAGATGGGTCGTTTATGATCTTTGCCGTATTCTTAAACTGCCAAAGATGACGGCGGCTGTTCCCCGCGCACTGCGGGTTGTTCTCCAGCACCGACGCAGCCGACAGGTCGTCAGAGTTACCGTCCTCATCAACGATAACCTCCATCTCCTCCCTTGTGGCCGGACGAGGGATAAGCGGGAATCTAGCTGTCCTGTATCCTGTATTGGTAAAGAACCTTATACCCAACGGATATACCTCGTCACGCATGAAAGAGGCGTATTTAGAGCAAGCCACACCGTCTTTATACAGATTCTCCGTGGCTATCGATGTCTGCCATTTAACGAAATGACCCAAGAAATTAACGACCGGTTGAAGATTCCATTCATTCTCCACGGTCAATCCGTATTGAAGAAGACGATTCCCGACAGACGTCATGCCTCTGGCTGTCTTATATACTGGTATTTCCTTGGATAACTTCTCCATGGTCGTACGCTCGCTATATTGATCCGTAAGATAATAGATAGTCCTTTCCGTTATCGGATGTATACCTTCTATGAAATACTCAAGAACCGGGCTTTGCTCACCATTAAACCCAACCGTGTTCTGTATAACACCTATCTTATAATGAGATACCTGCTTATCTATATTGGACACGGTAAGGCGGATACCCATGTTGGTTGACTTACCCCATAAACCATCGCGGATAACCATATCTTGACGATCGAATAACATGATTGGGTTGGTCAATGAGCAATATCCAGTCTTCTCAATCCCGAACTCATCGCACAACGCCACGCAGAACTGGTAGGTCCCGGCACGCAAGCTTCCCCCGAACTCCACGACCTCAGGCTCCACGCACGGGGCCGTCAGCAACGGGAACACCAGCAGCTTCTCGCAGGCCAGCCTACACCTCTCTATTGGCTTGTCATCCCCACATGTCTTATACCCATGGTAATGATACCAAAAGTCACCATCATCATCCGGGTTAAGGGCCTTATCGACCATAACATATCTCTGGGGATTATATCCATCGGTCCAGTATATCACCTTCCCGCATTTCTCGTCCTTGATCTCTATATCGAAGATCGGATGATGAATGGAGAAATTAAGACAAGGGTCATCAACCCAGTCCTCTATCAGGATCTCCATCAAATCACATATCTCATCAAAACGACCATCCGACTCCTCAAGCCTCTCGCCAAGGATACGATGAATATCTTTCCCTGATCCTGCTAATTGATCCTCTACGGTCTTGACATAATCCAATGACCTCATGAACGTGATCTTAGAGGTATTGTTATCAGGATTCACGAGAAAGAAATAAGTATTATCACCAGCTATATCATTCTTATACCCAATAACCTTATAGCCATCGAATCGCTTGCATAAAAGGGTGCTAGGCTCGTTCTGAATCTTAATCTGACTCCCATCGTCACCCTCTATGGTAGCGTTCAAGGCGAAACTGTACTCAGACGGGGATAGGTCCTGTGGATGCTTATCCCTGTTCATCCCGGAATCGGGAACCGCTATGTTAGAGTTATTTTGCACGATCTTATCTTTTTCGCAAATATAATAAATCCGCCAGATAATCACTTATGTGGCGGATTCTAACAAACCGTACGTATTATGCAAAACATTCAAATCGCACAAAAATAGAAAATCCTTCTGACTCTCACAAGCCAGAAGGAAAATCTAAACACTTTGCAACGTTTACCTCTAATGAAAATACAAAAACATAATAATTATGGATTTTTTCCCATGTAGCTTGATTGCTTATCGGCGTCCTCTACGGATATGTAGAAGAACCCGTTAGTCACGTATCTCTCATTGACATCCACAAAATCGGTAGATCCTTTGTCTATTCCTCTCTTCGATCCCTCGTCGCACACGGCCACCAGACTATTGAAATCATTAGAATAACCAACGACAACGCCATGTATGTCACGATTCCGAGGATCGAAAACATATCTCATCCTACATCTGTCATAAGCCAATTCCAGAGGACTTTTGTTTATCTTACCATCAAACCCTATACCTGTGGTCAAGGCGATAATACTTCTTGATATATCGCTCATAGTAGTATCTTTTACCGGCACCTTAGGCATAGAAACGCCTTCCATGACAAAATCTAATGCCTTATCTAAAAGCTCGTCGAAATCATCATCCCGAACATAATCCTTGAACACCTCCAATATATACAACCGGACATGGAGTTCGTTATTGACATCATTTAATGCGATCATAATGCTAGTTTTCGGCAAAGCTAGATTATTCCTATACAATAGAAGATCAAATATGTCATAAGTAAAGGACTAAAAAATAAAAAAAAACTCTCCTATCCTCACGGACAAGAGAGCCGATGTGTTTATATTATGAAGAAAAATCTACTCGCCAATCCTTACAATGCAGTCACGAGACTCCTTGTTGTAGATCATCGTGCCTACCTTAGAATACAAGGTCTTTATATTTTGCCAATTATCCTCACCATGGGCAGATACGTTGGTAGGGGCATCACCGGTATAAACCTCCTCGCCTCCGATATTGACAAAATCATATCCACGTTTCTCCATAGAACCGCCCTTATATGCCGTGAATTTGATAGTGATATTACCTTTCTCACGACCACCATACCAGTTACCGTATATACTGCATCTGATCTCAAGAGGTAATTTATCATAATTATCACCATCCAACAACGGTCCCATCTGGATCAAAGCTGCCTCATTACCCGATTCCATGTTATCACCACCATGGATGAGATAATCACCTACCCGTTCCTGCGTGGTCTGGTACTGTTTACTCCAACCAACCAGCTTGCCGTCAACATCCGGGAGGCCGGTGTTATCGAAACCGGTAGCCGTGTCAAAGTCAATGCCGTCCTCGTCAGCCCAGATATACCTAAGCACTAGGTAGTCGAACTCCGGGATAATAACCACCGGGACCGACTCCTGTCTGCACACGAACGTCTTCTCCTCCTTGGTGCCTTCTTTTATAACCTTGTACGTAGCCTGACGTATCTCTCCAGTCTCATTGATATCAGCGGTAACCCTAACCTCAGCAGGACCGGTACCACTTATCTTATCTAAATGTATCCAATCAGCCATATCATCGTATTTTGTTAAATAAGTTTAATATACTTATCAAAAGCGTTGGGCCACATACGCTCATAAGACAGCATCCTCCTCCTATTATCCTCAGCCAGCTCCCGGTAATCATTCAAGGTAATCATCGACATCTTAAGCTCTTTCATGGCCCTAGCGAACTTACCCGGCTCCTGCTGGGCGTATAGTTTATAAGCATCACCAGCCCCTTGTATCAAACCGTTAACGGCGGCGTTCTCGAAGATCTTCATCTTGATATACGTCTCGACATAATCCTCAAGATAACCTAACGCCGTTTCAGGTATATACGGGAGACCGTCATCATCCTTGGGTGTAGCACGATATATGATGTAAATAAATCCATCAAACCCAGTATACATAGTATTGCCAGATATAGTTATATCATAATTATCCCAAGCATATTTATCCCGATACTTGTCGGAAGCGCAATCACGTCTCAACCCACGACCTATAGACAACCTTACGGGGTGATGGTAATGGAAGCGAACCTCGTGAGACCCGATATATAGCTTCTCCGTGATCGTCTTCTCAAACTCCTCCTTACAGCACTCGGTGCAGGAGTTCCAACGGAACCCACGCTCGGTGCGCTCGACCCAGCCGATCTCGTGTTGGAGGTCAGCCTTAGCCTTATCGCCCCCCGGAATCTCACAGACAAGAGGCTCACACCTATAGGCGTCAAGCATGTCGAAGAAATCGGAAGGTAATACCGCCTGTTTGTTGCTGGTCTTGACAATCGCCTCGGACATGACGGCTATAACACCCCCAAACCTTTTTAAAGCGATCTCAGCCCACCTGTAAACAGATGAGGTATCTATAGCCCCGCTATCATCGTATTTATGTAAATCGGCCTTGATCTCGGCCAATAAGCCCTTTATCGTCATATTTAAGTCTTTTGCACAAAGATATGTATTTGAATCCGTGATACAAAAAAAATCCAGTCTACCCTCACGGGCTAACTGGATCACAAAAACTTCTACAGTTTGTAAACCCATTTAACTCCAAATACCTTACTCTCCGATTCAACCTCCCGGTACAAGAACTTATATCTCCTACCTGATTCCATAGCCAACCTACACTCCCTGTTCAACGCCGGAGAAATATAGAGATGGAAATACTTGTTCCGAGGCATAAAATCAATACACGTATGGACATAAGAATATCCACCCGTTCCACGTCTGTTAATAGTACCGGTAAGCTTATTCAGATATATCTTACGATTAGGATTTATCTTATGGCACAGATAACCGATGTTGTTTATATAAACCCCACCCTCATTATCCAGATACTTATCACGTATGACCTTCCATATCAAGGACTGACATTCGAGAATATCATTCTTATCCACGATCGTATGCTTCCTCCTTTTCCCGTTCTTAGACATAATAGATCTATAGAATCGAAGAAAGTATTGATCAAGTATTTTAAATGACTTTGTTTTCATGTCGCAAATATAATAATTTCATCCTTATTCAAGAAATATTTGATAAGTTTTGGTGTGAGTGTGATGGTGATAAGGCCGCACTTACCGCCGCGGCACAGGCTGACGCACAAAGACTAGCACAGGAAAAAGCCAACGCTATGGAATGCGATTGCCCCAAAACATGGAGCGCTAGTGTAACGACGTCTAGCGGAAGCGGGAAGACGATAAATTACACCATACAATATAATAATCCATGTGGATCGGAAAAGACGTCTAGGATGACTATAGGATACAAAAAAACGAATGGTCAATGGAAGTATGAGACAAGAATAGTCCCTATTCCTTCCGGATCAGGAACTTTCTCTGATTCTACAACAACCAACTATGGGATATCATCTGGAGCTTATGCTTATTATGAGGATGGTCAAGGGAGTGGATCTTGTTGACAATAAAAAAAAGGAGAGGCTTATATAGTCTCTCCTTTTTGTTACGATTAGATGAATCTAAGATCTTTCCTCCTAGTATGATTCAATATCCTACTAATATGTCTGGTACTTAATCCTGTTCTTTCCTTTATCTTATCATAGATATAACCCTTGGATACGTAAGCCGACATATCTCCCAAATCTTTTATAATCTTGTCATACATATCGTGCACCTCATTATATCTTATGATTGAGCTATCCCTCATCCCTCTTTCGCCTATACCGTCAACTATGGCGTCATTGAAACCAAAGAAATTGATTATTGATCTTATTAGATTCATGTTATTGAATTTTTTGTGTTTTCTTATTAATATCCATATCCGGGTTCTCATCCGTAGTGATCTGCAATTTGGTTACAGTTTCCCTTAATGTTTCGGAAACCACATATTCAAGAAGCTTGTCTGGGCATATGAAATCATAATCCCATTGAGATGTACATGGCTTATCTTTTTCAGCTCCACATCCCCCTAGCTCTAACGCCGCTTTTCTGTCGAGAGTTATAAGATCAACATTTATAGCCTCTATGTTAATATCTGGTATATAGATATATCCATCATTGACATAATAATAGTATTGATCTATATTCCCGTATTTACGTTCCTTGTTGTTAGCGTATTTTCTTAACGATATGGAGGTAAATATAATATCATCCATGATGTTTGATACTTTGATGATAGCCGGACCTATACGGGTATATATCATATCGGGCAATCTTTTCTTGGATCTCATAAGTATCCTGCATAGTTTAAACTCATTAAAACAACAATCAATTTTCCGAACCCTCTCCATCTCCATGCAATTGATATGAGTATACAGTGATTCCTCGCCGAACAAGGTTCCATCAGCATACTTCTGGGCTATATATGATCTTGCCTTTTGTCTTCCTATGGATAATATCCATCTCCTACTGACATGAGCGTCCTTATTGATGGAGTTCATATCATTTATGATTCTAGATACAAATTCTGAATTTTTCATATGCTAAATACTGAGGAGGGGATATACCCCTCCGGTTATTACTTCTTTTTCTTAACCTTGCCTCCACATTTCAGTTGAGGTTTCTTTTTCTCGGAGACCTTGCCTCCATTAGCCATTTTCTTTTTCTTATTGCAAGCCATAACACTATATTTTAATATTACTGTTACAATATTAGCTATTTAAATTGATAATAAAATAAATAATACTAATGAAGCTCCAATTTACCGCCGCGGCACAGGCTTCAGCTAACGCACTCGCGCAGGAAAAAGCCAACGC
>ERZ1034913.422-NODE-422-length-35353-cov-16.951555_pt1 | contig 35353 bp, 42 predicted proteins | sample MGYA00520697_ERZ1034913 | MGnify/ENA primary metagenome ERZ1034913 (study PRJEB33766, sample SAMN09781786) | gut metagenome | biome: gut microbiome | host: Homo sapiens | place: Madagascar | study: EMG produced TPA metagenomics assembly of the PRJNA485056 data...
GGCAGATCTGATCAACATGCTGGCTGATGCCGGGCGTACGCTGGAGCACGCAAATCTAAGGGCCAATGGGAACGTATATCAAGATATCAATGTAGGGTTGCTGTTGCTGGAAGCAGCCCGGAGCCTGCAGGAATGCCAGAGCGAGCTAGAGCCGGAAAATCCGGACGACGTGGTGGTCAAAGTCGAAGTGCCGGACCGCTGGCCTATGACAGAGGCAGGTCAGCGGCGGGCCGCGCAGGAGGCGGCTGCGCCGAAGCCCATGACCAACGGCGACCGCTTCCGGGCGATGACGGACGAGGAGCTGGCGGACTCGGAATTTTGCGAAGTGATATGCGACGATATCCCCAGATGCCTCCTCGGGGGCGTTGACACATGCAGGGAGTGCCGCATCAAGTGGCTAGGATCGCCCGCCGAACAGGAGGATACATAACATGGAAACGAATGAATTGATCACCGTGCAGCAGCTCCCCGTGATTGCGGAGCAGCTGGCAGCACTCCGCGCCGACGTGCTGGCGCAGACATCCGCAGCCGTGGCCATGGAGGCGACGGAGGAGACCCGCAAGGATATCAAGGCCATGCGCGCCGCCCTGAACAAGCAGTACAAGGAGCTGGAAGACCGGCGCGTCGCCGTCAAGAAAGAAATCCTGAAGCCCTACGAGGCGTTCGAACAGATTTACCGCCAGCAGATCGGTTCCCTGTTTACGGACGCCGACGCGCAGCTCGCCGCGAAAATCCGCCGCGTCGAAAACGGTATGAAGCACAAACTGGAGCAGGATGCCCGCGCGTACTTTGCGGAGTACGCAGCCTTCCGGAACGTCGGGCCGGATGCTCTGACGTGGGAGACCTGCGGCGTTCAGATCGGGCTGAATGATACCCCGACGAAGCTTCGCCGGGCCGTGCAGCAGAAGGTCGATACCGTCCGAGGCGAGCTGGATTGCATCGCCGCCATGGAGGATGCCGACGCCGTCCGCGCCGAGTGGAATCTGACGCATTCCCTGCCTGCTGCCGTCGCCACGGTAAAGGCTCGCAAGGCGGCCATCGAGGCGGAGCGCATCCGCCGGGAGGCCGAGGAACGCGCAGCCCTGCAGGCACAGCAGGAGGCAGAGGCCCGCGCCGCGGCGCTTGCCGAAGAGGCCGCACAGAAACCCGCTGCTGTCGTCGTGCAGCCCGTACAGCCCGCGCAGACCCCGGACGTATCCGGAATGTTCGAAGAAGAGGAACCGGCCCCGGAGGAGGGCACGCCGTGGCTCGTGGAACACTTTGTGTCCCTGTGCGGCACGCCGGAGGCCATCGCAGCGCTGCATGACGAGGCGGCCAGTTTAGATATCGATTGGGAGGAGTTACAGTGAGTGAGACAACTACACAGCCCGCCGCCATCTACGCTGCCATTATCGGCGTGATGGACGATGTCGGGGCCGTTGCAAAGGACCGCAAAAATATACAACAGGGCTTCATGTACCGCGGGGTCGATGATGTCATGAACGCCATCCAGCCCGCCATGGTCAAGCACGGCGTGTTCGTCGTGCCGGAAGTCCTGTCGCAGGAGCGGCAGGATCGTCAGACCCGCAACGGTGGCAATATGACGCTGACGCTGCTGCGCATGCGCTACACGTTCTATGCAAAGGACGGATCCAGCGTCTCCGCCGAGGTCGTCGGCGAGGCCATGGACAACGCCGACAAGAGCAGCAACAAGGCCATGTCTGTTGCCTACAAATACGCCTGTTTTCAGGTCTTCTCCATCCCGACGGAGGAACAGGATGACCCGGACGCGGAAAGCGTCACGGATACCACGCCTGTCAGGCCGCAGGAGCCGCGCAGAGCGGCGAATCCCTCTGCCGCACAGGGCAAAGCGCAGACCGCGAAGCCCAAAGCAGCGGCCGCCCCGTCGGCTCAGGAACAGGCTGCGGCCGCCGATGCCGGAATGCTCTGCGTGCAGTGCGGCCGCCCCATCGGCGGCCACGGCAGATTCAAAGCCGCCGAGATCGCCCGCAACGCCCGCAACAGCTTCGGCGTCCCGCTCTGCTGGGACTGCGCAACGGGCGAGCTGAAGAAGCAGAAGGAGGAGGCCGCCGCCAATGCCGGAAGCTGAGATCATCGCAACCGGCTCCAAAGGCAACGCCGTTCTGCTGAGCGGCTGCGTGCTGATCGACTGCGGCGTGCCGCTGAAAAAGCTGGAGCCGTACATCCCCGCCCTGCGGTGCGTGCTCATCACGCACCGGCACGGCGATCACCTGAAGCTGCCGACGCTGCGCGCGGTCACGGAGCGCCGCCCCGGCCTGACCGTCATTTGCCCGGAGGATTGCGCGGGCCTGATCCGGGAGTCCTGCCCCATGGCGCAGGTGCTCCCGGCCATTCCCGGCCACTCGCTCTGCCTGCTCGGGCAGTCCGGCCCGGCCGTCCCGTATGAGCCGGATATCTTTATCCGCGCGTTCCCGGTCCCGCACGACGTCCCATGCCTCGCCTACTGGCTGCTCGTCGGCAGCGGCACCGCGTTTTACGCCACAGATTGCAAAGATCTGTACGGCATCGACCCGCCGACCGCCGACCTGTACCTGATTGAAGCCAATTACGCCGATGCCGACCTGCAGGCCCGCACGTCGGCCGCGCTGGATCGCGGCAGCGCTTCCCATGAGCGCCGCGTCCGGGACACGCATATGTCCCGCGAGGACGCCATGCAATGGCTGATGGAGCATGCCCCCGCCGACGCGCAGGTCATCCTGCTCCATCAGCACCACGAAGAGGAGAGGCCCGAATGAGAGATCAATTTACATTTTCCCGCACGTTCTGGGAGGCGATTTCGCCCCTGCCGAAGACCGTGCAGGTAGAGACCGTTATGGCGATGTGTTCCTATGCGTTGGATGACGTCGAACCGGACGGCCTGTCGCCGATGGCGGCCGCCCTGTTCATGTTGGTTAGGCCGTCGCTGGATGCCTCGGCAAAGATGTCGGCCGGAGGAAAGAAGCGCGCAAAGCGGCCGCAGCCCGCCGCCGAAGATCCGGCTCCGCAGGCAGAACCCCGAGAGGAACCGGCCCCGGAGGAAGCCCCTTCCGAAAAAAAGGCCCCGGCAAAGCCCCCCGCTCCGCCGAAGAAGGCCCGCGCGCCCTATGGATGGGTCAAGCTGACCGACGCCGAGTACGAACGCCTTTGCCGCGATCTCGGCGAGGCAGAAGCGACGTACTGGATTCGCCTCGTCGACGAAATGGCGCAGTCAACGTACAACAAAAACGGATGGAAGGACTGGAATCTGACCGTCCGGCGCGCCGCCCGTGAAAAGTGGGGGTCGCGTCGTACCGCAGACAAGGCCTCCGCCCGGAATGCGCAGTACCAGACTCACGACAGCACGTCCGTATCCCCAATTGCGCAGGCGGCCATTGAGGCCATGCTTCAGGAGGATGCCGCATGCTGATTCAATGTCCGCGGTTTCGGTATCTGTCGCCCCGTCGCATCAACTGCGACGGCGGGACGGTACAGTTAAAGTCAGATCCGCAGCGTGACGCGCACTATGAGGCTGTTTGCTGCGGGAGCTGGCCGCGCTGTGAAATCTATCGCCGCGCGCAGAAGGCCGGGACACCCGGCAGAAAGGGAGGCAAAACATGATGAGGATGGCTTTTGAGGATGTCGTAAAGTGCAAGCTCCGGCGGCTCGGAAAGACGCAGGCCGACCTTGCGGAAGCTCTGAACTACTCGCGCAGCTACGTCAATTCCATTATGCTCGGCCGGAGAAATCCGGACGTCGAGCGTAAAATTCTGCTCATACTCGAGCAGTGGGACGAGCAGCGGAAGGCGGCCCGCCGATGAGGGGCCGCCCGCCGGGAACGCCGGATATCGGGGTAAATCACTGCCCCGTCTGCGGGAAGACGATCTACACCACAGCCCAATGGGGATACCAGCGCCGGGAGAAGCACGGCGCGCGGATCTATTTTTGTTCGTGGAGCCACCTGCGACGGTGGGATGCCGCGCAGGAGCCTGCAGCAGAAGAATTCAAGCGCACATAGCGCAGGAGGAAGCACATGCTCAATTTAATTTGTATCACCGGCCGCCTCGTCGCCGACCCGAACCTGATCGAGTGCGCCAGCGGCACGAAGGTTTGTAGGTTCACCATCGCCTGCGACCGCGACGTGAAGGATGCCAACGGCGAGAGAGCCACCGATTTCGTCGATTGCATCGCGTGGGGCAAGGCTGGCGAAGCCATCGCCGCCTTTTGGTCGAAGGGCCGCCTGATCTGCCTGTGCGGCCGCCTGCAGATCAGGCACTATACCGCAAAGGACGGAAGCCAGCGCCGGTCTGCAGAGATCAACGTCCGGCAGACGTGGTTCTGCGACAAGAAGTCCGACTTCCCGGAGCAGGGCGCGGGCTACGAGTCCGGCCACTTCGTCGACGCGTTCTCGGACAAGCCGCAGGGCCAGCTTGACTTGCTGACCGGAGACGACGGCGACTTCCCGTTCTGATGAAGCGTTTCGTAATACCTGGCGCGCCGGAAGGCAAGGCGCGCCCGCGCTTTACCCGCACCGGCCACGCATTTACGCCGCAGCGGACCCGCGACTATGAGGAGTGCGTCCGCACCGCATGGACGCAGAGCGGATACACCATGCTGGACGGCCCAATTGCCGTCCGCATCTACGCTTACCACCCCTGCAACAAGAGCGATTCCCGCCCGACCGTCCTGCGAAAGCTGGCCGGGAAGCTCCTGCCGACGAAGAAACCGGACTGGGACAACATCGGCAAGATCATCTGCGACGCGCTCAACGGTCTCGCCTATGCCGACGATGCGCAGGTCACGGACGGCCGCGTTGTCAAGCGCTATTCCGCTGAGCCGCGCGTCGTCGTGGAGCTGGAGTCCGACTCCGGGAACATCGGATAACAAAAGCCCGCCGGGTTCCGGCGGGCTTTTTGCAGGGCATCAGGCTGCGGCCAGCAGGCCGCGGATGAAATGGTAGATCATGGCAAGCTGTTCGGTCGTGGCTTTTCTCAAGAGCTTCTGAATCGCGGGAATGTATTGCATACCGTCCTCCGTTTCCCCCTGCCACCTGATTATGCCACGTCAACACCACCCGCGTCAACGATTTGAACGAAAATGTCCCGATATCGGGACATTTTTTGTGTGCCTCTTGGACTCCCGGTAAAGTTGTGATATGCTGCAGTCAAGAGCGTCCGCGATCAGGTCCAGCTGATTCAGCGTCGGACTCACCGCCTCCGTCTCGATGCGCTGCAGCGCCGTCTTGGATACCCCGCTGCGCCGCTCGAGCTCCCGCAGCGACAGCCCCCGCGCGCTGCGGGCCTGCCAGATCAAAACCTTAACCACAAAAACACCCCGGACTTAGTATGCCCGAAATGCGCAGAAAAAGCAAAAATCTTGACGTGCGAGGGCGTATGCGGTATATTGAGCGCGTGGGAGCAGGAAAGGAGCCCAAAATGGCCAAAAGAGAAAACGGCAGCGGTTCCATCGTCCGCCGCCGCTATGCCCATCATACCGCCTACGTCGCCTATGCTCCGGCGACCTACGAATTAAACAAGTCCGGCAAGCCCCGACGGATCTATAACAACCTCGGGAGCTACGCCACCCGCGCCGAAGCCCGCGAGGCCCTGCACCGCTGGGCAAAGAACCCCGTCACCGCCGCCCCGATCACTGTGCAGCAGGTATACGAACAGTGGCGAAAAACAATGGAGATCACAACAAAGCCGCAGACCGCGCGCATATACGCCACCGCATGGAAGCGCGTCCAAAAAGTGCAGAACGGCAGTTTTGTGCAGCGCATGATCCGAGATGTGTCCGCAGGGGAGCTGCGCGAGGTCGTCGCCGATCTGTACGCGCAGTACGCAAAGCATACGGCAACCCTGTCGAGATTCGTTCTCGCTTCAACGTTTAAGCGCGCCTACGAAAACGACTACGTTGAGCGGGATAACATGCAGTTCATCAGCGTCCGGGCAGAGGACAGCCAGCCAAAAAACCGGGCATTCACGAACGACGAGTTCCGGCGGCTGAAAGAACGCTGGGGCGAAGTACCCGGCGGGGATGCCATGCTCGCGCTCTGCTATCTCGGCTTCCGTGTGTCAGCCTTCTGCGCGCTCGACGTCTCCGATTATGACCCGGTGCAGCACATCATTCGCGGCGGCATCAAGACGGCCGCAGGCAAGGGCCGCATCGTCCCGGTGCATCCGGATATCATCCCGATCGTCGACCGCTGGGCCACCGCCGGGCCGGGCCCTCTGTACCGGGATAAAAACGGAAAGCGTTACAGCGCCGAGCGCTTCAGGCTGCAGGTGTGGGCCACAGCGCGGGCCGCGCTTGGCCTCCCGGACGATCTCACGCCCCACTGCGCCCGGCACACCTTCGCGACCAGACTTGCCGCCGCCGGTGCGCGCCCCGAAGATATCACGCGGATGATCGGGCACACAAACTACAAAACGACCAGCGACATTTATGTGGATCAAGACCTCGAAACGCTTCGCGCCGCAATGAATCTTGTGGATTAATCCGTAGCAACCCCGTAGCAACCGCGTAGCAACCCCGTAGCAACGCACCCAATGCGCTAAAATAGAGCCAACATTTAGCGAGCTGTTTTGCGGAAAATTTGCGTAAAATCCCCGAATTTCGCGATTTTTACGATTGTGACGAGTCGAATATGAAAATTCACAAATTTCATAAAACTCCTAAAACCTGCCGTATACGCACGTTTTTCGGGGTTTTTACGCGGCCGCGTAGCAACCGCGTAGCAACCCCGAAACGGTGTCAAGGCTTATCCATGTTGTAAATCGCGCGAATTTTGGATTTTACCTCTGCGCTGTAGCTCGTGCTGGCCAGCCACTGCGCGAAGCGCTTATCCGACCACTGACCACTCGGGCAATACTCGTCCTTGCCGCGCAGGTACTCCGCGTAGACCTTCGGCGCAAGCCCGGCCTGCCGGAACTCCTCGCACCGCCAATCCGTGGTGTAAAGCTCCATCAGGGCGTATTTGTCCTTGTCGCTCACGCCGGACTGTTTTGCAATCAGCTCAATGCGCTGCACCGTCCGGACGGAGCTGTAGGTCTTGCTCGCCGTGTCGTCCTTTGCCCGGTCGTACTCGTACTTCGCGTCGGTTTTCTGCTCCGGCTGAAGCGCGCGGATCGCGTCACTGACCTGCATTGCCTTGTCCGTGCCGACGATTTTCGCGGCGGCCTCGTACTTCTCGGTGTTGGCCGGAGTCTGCGTGAAGAACGTCCCGTAGGCATCAAGCACGGCGTCCTTCTGCTTCTGGCCCCAGTCGCTCTGGCCGGAGACCCATGCGGAGAACCGCTCCTGCCGCGTCGTGGCGTCGAGAATGGGATCCCGGTTGAGCTGATCGCGGTACAGGCGGGCCGCGTAAGCCTCAGCAACGGGGATTCCGGAATCCACGAGGTCGAACAGTGCCTTGTCGGCGTCTCCGTCCTTTACCGTGTACCCTACCCCCGCAGAGATTTTGCCGTACTTATCGGCGAGCTGGCCAATTTTTTCGAATGCTCCCACACGTTCCTCGTCGGTCATCTCGTCGTACTGATTACTGGCAAGCAGCGCGCCCATCATCTCTGCGGCCTGCGTGCCATACTCCCGGCTGTAGCGGTCGTACTGATCTTTCGTCAGGCGCTTGCGCTCCCCGTTGACGGTAACGGTATACCCGCGCCGCGTCGGCGCGGCGTTCGTGCCGGTCGATTCTTCCAGCCGCTCCAGCTCCGCATCAAGGTCGGTCTCCATCACATCGGAGACGTAAGCCGGGTTCAGGAAGGAATTAAGGAACCGTTCGACGACGTTGCCCTTGTCCTGCGTCCGGCCGTACTCATCCACAAATTCCGCCTGCCGGTCGTCGAAAACAAGCGACAGCGGCGTTTTGCGGAGCATCTTCCAGACGCTCTTGGTAAGCTTTTTCGTAAAGCCGTTGTTGAGATCGCCAGTGTAGGTATAGGTGCTCTCGTCGCTGATCGTCTGCGTTGTCTGGCTGAGTAGTGTCGGGATGCCCTGCGACAAATAGCTCAGGAACGGGTTAAGGAAAACCCATCCGATTCCTGCGACGTCATTGCTGTCGTCCGCATACCGGAACGAATCCAACAGATCGGAAACGCCGGACAGCATGGACATCTCAAACATGGGCTGGAACATTGCCCCCGCCGACGTTGCGATCGCATCGAGCGTGGCAAAGCCGTCCGCTGCAAGGTCGTTCGTCATTGCGCCCATCATGAGCGGGACGATAGACGGAGATAGCCAGTCCAGCGTGATATTTTTGTTCCCGATCGTGATGGAATACGACTGGATGCCCTTGCGCTCATCGTCGTCGTCTGCGGCTCCGTGGATGATCCCCATGCGTGACAAAAACACTCCAGCCACAAACAGAGCCGAGCCAACAACGCCCTGCGAGAAAGACTCGATAATTTGCGTTTTGGACACGCTCAGCGGCTTATCCGCCCGCTTGTCCAGCGCATACCGTAAGAGTCGAATGCTGCCCTGCACGAGACCGAGCGGGCTGTATTCCACGGAACGCACCGCCACATTGGCGGGAGTGCTGCGGAACGGGAGAACGCCCTGCAGCCATGCGTTGGCAATCTTGCTCTTGCGCTGGAGCTTCTTCATAATTTTCGAGAAGGCATTGAGATCGCGGAACGTCGCCTTCTGCGCCTGATTCACGGCGTAGTCCTGCAGCTCGTCCACGACCTCCTGCGGGACGCCGCCCTTGCGGGCGAAATCCTCCGCAGTGTAGCCCCTGGCAAGCGCGGCCTGCACGAACGAATTGACGTAGTGATGCCGCAGGAATCCGGCGTCACCGAATGGGGCATCATTCATTGCCCATTCCGTTACCGCCTGCCACTGCTTGAACACTGGTGCGGTAAACGTGCCGTTCTGTTCACGGATCATCTGGCGAAGGGAATTCTCCAGATTTTGCGAGTATTTCCCCTCGCCGCGCAGCGCGTTCTGAACCTCGTCCGTGTAGTAGTTCTTCGAGATAAACTCCGCCAGCGCGCGGCCCTTCTTCGTGTTCCGTGCCCACAGCGTCGCCTTTGTGCGTTCCTCTTTGGGCACGAACATTTTCTCAAGCCCCGCCCCAACGGTATCGCGCAGGCGCTTCACGCCGGTCATGCCGAGGTTGCCCGCAACGTTGCGGATGATGGTCTTTGGGTTGCCCAGCATGCACAGGTAGCGCCACGCATTCCATCGGTCGGCGAGCGTCTTCGGGACCTGAGCGGCGATATCGCGCTTCAGATTTTCCTCTGCGAGCCGGATTGCCTGCTCGTCGCCGAACTTGAGCGCCTGATAGTACGCCTCCACAAGCTCGGGATTCATCTCGACTTGCACGCCGTTCGGCAGCGTGGCGTTCAGGCTATTGATGCCGCGCTGGATCAGTTCAACTCTGTCAGCCGGATTCAGCCGCTTGACGAGCCGCATCAGCGCGAGCACTTCGCCCGCCGCCGTCGCGGAGTTGTTCAGCGCGGTCATAACCTCAAGGGACATATCGTGATACATCTGCCGTTCGGAGGAACCCTTCTCAGCCGCCGCCCAGAGCTTCTGCAGGTCGGCGTAGAGCAGCACGCCACGGGCAAAGTTCTTCGCCGATGGCGTTTTGGTGTTCTCAGACGTCCATTCCACAACGGCCTGAGAGGGGGTTCGCTCGTTGAGCCATTCCGCCGCCTGCTGGCGCATCTCATCGAAATTCCATCCCCTGCGATTAAACATGCCCTGCACGATCGCGTCCTCGATCATGCTGACATCCTGCGTCGCTGCGGCCTCGATAAACGTCCGCGTGCCCTGCTGCACCTTGGTCTTCCCGTCCATGCTCTTCGGGACGTCCACGATGTGATTGTCTCCCCTCGGGTTTTCGCCCGGCGGGATCGCGCCGTACTCATTGGCGGCGTGGCTCAGCGGGTCAAAACCGGACGGAGCCGCGCCGACGGACGTCGTGTCACCGCGCCGCTGCGCAAGCAGACTGTCGCGGTAGGCCATTGCTTCGTCGTATCCATCTTTCCCGTAGATCGGCAGAGCGTGGAGCTGATCCGTTGCCATATGCTCGTACTGCCCAATGTTTGCGGCGACCGTTTCGGCGGAATCGCCGTTGTGCACCATGAAGTAGATATCCGGCGTCCCCTTACTGGAATCCCAGCCGGGGTTGGCATACTCCTCGTTGAACTCCACTCGGGCGACGGGGACAAACCCGTAGTTTTCGTATACGCGGACAAGCCCTTCGCCGTAGCAATCCAGTTTATCCCCGCCCAGTTCAATCGCGCGGGGCATGATTGCTTCCATCGAGCCTTTGACCCCCGTTTCCGCATTGCGGAACACAGCCTGAATGTCCCCGTCGGCTGCGATCGCCGCACCTGCGGAACCGTTTGCCGCCAGAACCATTTCGTGGCCGCCCAGCTCCTCCGCCGTTTTCGGGGTAACGGCCCATCCATTGCGAGAGTCCGCAGCTCTCGCCGCATCGAGTGCAGAAGAAAAAACAGCGCTGTCCTGCGAAGATAGAATCTCCGTAGTGACAACGCCGCCGCTGCTTACTGTTACGCTCCTACGCTCTCGAAGGCCGCGTAAATCTCCTCGTCCGAGAGTCCGTCCTTCCGACATGCGTCGATCGTTTTCCGCAGTCGTTCCCCGTACTCCTTTTCCAGAAGCTCCGTGTAATTGATCGCTTCTCTCGCCATAGGCCGTACCTCCATCCATTCTGCTTCCAGTATAACCGGGATTTGCGGCGTTGTCAATATTCAATTGTGCTGCGCGCAATCCCGCGGGGGCCAAAGCGGCCTCAGACATCCGGAGGCCAGAATCACGGGCATATCGGCGGGCCTCCTGATAGCTGGCTTCTGCCGCCCGGAATGCGCTTCCGCGCGCCTGCCAGTCTGCCCCCTCGGGAACATCGACGTGCAGCCCGGTCACCAATTCAAGGCCCATGCGGTAGGCCGGGTCAGACAGATTAAGGCCCTCGACCTGGCGCGGCGTCAGATTCTCTCCCGCGAGCACTTTGCCGACTGCGGCAAAAAGGTTTGACGTATTCGGGATTTTGTCCCGGACTCCTGCGTGCCTATACAGTGCTCGCACAGAATCGCGGAACATGGCCCCCTCCGGGCCGTTCCAGTCAATAGCCTGTGCGATCTGTGGGAGCTGGCTTGCATAAGCCGCCCGCTGCTCCGTAGCGCTGACAGTCTGCGCATTCTCCCCACGCCCGGCCTGCAGCTCCTTCAGGCCCTTGACGACCTGCTCGACGCGCGCCTGCCACACACCTTCTACAGGCCGTTCAAGCATCATCTCAAACGCCGCCAGCGCCTGCTCATTCCCCAGGATCGCCACGGCGCTTTCCTGCGTCGCCGGGAGCGTCGCGACGTCGAGCTGTACGCTGCCCCATTCCTGCGCCGCGCGGCCCTGCTGATAGAATAGCTCTGCCTTGCGGAACGCCTGCGGGGAGTCGATCTCAATGCCGAGGATCGCGCTGAGCGCTTCGCGGCCTCGCTGCGTCTTCAGCCGGAGCGCGCCGACCTCCGCGTTCGTGAGCGTCTCCCCTGCTTCCATCTTGGCCGTCACGGCCGCTGCCGCTTTCGCTGCGTCCTCTTTGAAACCGTAAGCCATGTAGACGGGAGCGGCATTTCCTGCCGCCGTGCGCGAACGTGCGGCCTCCTGTGCTATCTCTGCGGCGTCGGCGGAGACTGCCGCGTTTTCCTGCTGCGGCTTTACGACGTACTTGCCGCGCTGCGCCTCCGTCATTGCCTGCTGGACTTCTTCAAGCGTGACCTTGCCGCTGCGGATCTTTGCCATTGCTGACTCGGAAAGCCCCAGCTGCCGCAGCTCTGCCCGAAATTCCTGCACGGGGATAGCTTCCTCGCGATTCAGGCGTGCGCTGAGGGCCTGCGCAACGAGCCGCGCGGAAGAGCCCTCCGGGAAAACTTCAAGCGCAGAGTCGACCCACTGGCGCTGCATCTCGGGGATCGTGGTCTGCAGGTTGGTGTTGATGCCGGAAACCGTCCCCGGTCCCTCCATCAGCCCAACGGTAATCAGCACGGAGAGCGTCGTCTCGACAAACTCATCCCAGCCGGGCATTTCGCCCTCTTCGCCAGTCGCGGCGTTCAGAAAGATCGGCTCCAGATAGTTCTGGATATTCTCTTCGAGGATTTCACCGGCCGCGCTGCCGAGCAGTTTGCCGGTCGGCCCGAGGATCGCTTTCGCATAGCCGGTCCCGAGGTCTGACACCCACTTTTCGGCCGCTTTGCCGACGGGGTTCGCGCCGAGCTTTGAGATACCGCCGAGGAGGTATTCGAGTCCTGCCTCAGACGCGCCGACGAGCGTCGAATACGTCCCGGCTTCCGCCTTGGTCATGCCCTGCCGCAGTGCCTCCGTGTAGGCGTTGCCCTTGGCCCCTGCAAACATGCTGGCCGTGGACGCCGCTTTGCCTGCGGTCTCCGCCACCTTAGCACTCGCGCCGAGCGCTCCGGCCGCGCCGGACGTGGCCGCGGACAGAATGACGGACGGGAGCATATTGCCGAGGCTGTTTGCCGCACTGTACAGGATGCGCCCGCCGCGCCCGGCCTCCGAATTCATGATACTCTGGGCGTAATCGACCGATGTCGCCGGTAGTGCCTCGTCCGTAAACAGCTGCCCGACACCGCGCACCCAGCGGTTGATGCCAGCCCCGAGATTGTAGACCGCGCGGGCGGCCGTGCTGTCCCAATCCTTCGCTGTCTGTGCGCCGCGGCGCATCTCAAGCGTATCAGAAAGCGCGTTATAGTATTCGAGCGCGTCGTCTTTCCGGCCGGTGTTGTACAGATAGTTAAACGTCGCGCGCTCGTCATCGGTCATAAATGCGTCTTCCTGATGCACCGTGCCCGCACTGGCGGGAGACTGCCCATTGTGATTGACGCGATACTGCACAATGTCGATTTCCGGCATGTTCGTCTCGTAGGTCTCGCTGAGAGACTGGTCGACTTCGTAATCTCCGGGACGTTTTGTTTCGCCGGGGTTCTGCTCCACCGGTTTCGATTTCTCCGCGAAGTCCGGATTTTCTGCGAGGCTTGCATATTTATCCGTCAGGTAGAATGTTTTTGCATAGCCGAGCTCCGTTGCAAGAGCTTTTGCCTTTTCTTCAGCCTCGGCCGCCATATCGTCCCACTGCTTCGCGGAATTTCTGGCGCTGTTCTGCTGGCGGGTTGTGTTCTGATACTGCGTCGGCGCGCCGTTCTGCTGGTACCCTGCGGACTGGCTGCGCGCATTCTTGGCGTAGGCTCGGGCATTTGCAGCGTCGGCCCTCGCCTTTTCATACTCTGCCTGCACCGTTTCCACGCTGCGGCCGCTGTCGTAACCGTCGCGGTACCGCTGCCATTCCTCGGCCTGCTCACGGCGCCGCTGCTGCCCCTTCGGCCCCTCAATCCGGAGCGCCGCACCCTGCGCGATTGCCGGAACAGCAATGTCGACATACTGCTTTGCAGCGTCCGCAAACTGCGCGGCACGCTCCTGCTTTTCGGCCTTGCGTGCCTCGGCGTGCGTCTGCTTCGTCGCGCCGTCCGTGAGACGTTGCCCCTGACGGCTTGTGCGGCCCTGTGCGAACCGTTCGCGCATGACCGTATCTGCGTCGTCCTTGGAGCTTACACCGCCGCTGCGCGCCGCAGGCTGCCTCGTGAGTCCGTTCCTGACGGCCTCGACCGCCTCGCGAGCCTGTGTAGCCCCGCGTTCGGCCAGCTGGAGCGCTGCGCGCTGGCGCTGCTGCTCCTCCTGCTGCTTCAGGGCGCGGGCAGGCGCTCCCGCCTGCCACTGTGCCTTGACGTTCTCCCAGCCGCCGCTGTTGGATCCGCCGCCATACTGCCGCTTGATATCATCCCAGCTCATCGCGTTACCTCATCGTGTTCGCGCGGTCTCTGCCCTGCATCAGGTTATGGCCGCCGCCCGCGCTGGCGGAGCCGCTGCCGCTCGTCCGGCGGCCGCTCGAGCCGTCATAGCGCGACGTGCCGAACTGCGAAATATAGTCGGAGATCCAATCCATGTCGTAGCCGTTGCCCTCGTACCAGCTGAGCTGCGGCATGATGGCGTCCCAGCCGCCGGAATTATAGGAATCCACAAGCCCGGCAAGCGTGTCGTAGTCCGGCTTCTTGCCGCCGCTCGCTTTGCCGCCGCCGCTGTAGCTGCCGCCGCCACCGCCGGAGCTGTAGCTGCCAGCCGAGGCCGCGCGGCCGGAAAGATAGCTGGCCACCTGTTCGGCCGTCGTCTGCTCCTGCTCGCGGAACGCCTGATCCAGACGCACAGCCTCCTCGTAAAGAGCTGTCGCGCGGTTGTAGTCGTTACTGGCAATGGCCTCGCGAAGCGCCGCCTCGTATTCCTGTGCAGCCGTCGAGCGCTGCCGCTCGATCTCCGCGTCTGCGGCCTGCTGCGCCGTCCGGATGGCCGTCAAATCGGACTGCAGCTGATTGGAGCGGGCAAGCGCTGCCTGCCCCTGCGCGCCGCTGCTAAGCCCGTAGGCCGCACTCTGCTCGTTCCACGCCTGCGCTGCACGCTGTGCGTCGATGGCGGACTGTGTTTCCTTGCGGCGGGCGTTCTCCTCGGCCTGCTGCTTCTCGGCATCGAAGCGCTCCTGCATCCCGGCGTAATTCCCGGCAAGCTGTGCTTTATTGGCCTCCAGATTTTTGTCATACATCTGGTTGATCAGGTCACTAAGGTCCGTCGGGTCGCTCTGGCGCGTGATGACCTGCTCGTAGGTCTTATAGATGCTGTTGGGGTCGTCCCAGTTAACGCCGCCCAGTATACCGGCATAGTCCGACGTCGTAGGGCTTGCCGCGCTTTTCTGCGTCTCTGCCGTATAAGGCGCGCCGCCCCACTGCGCAGCCGCCGCCGTCGCGGTCGTCCTGCCGACCTTCTTCAGGCCGTTTTCGCTGTCGGCTCCGAGCGTGTCTTTGATCGTATTCGCCATACTATGCCTCCTTAAATCCCGTATGCAAGCGGGATGCTCTCAAACTGTGCCGGGGACGACTTCCCGAGCGCGGCAAGCGCCTCAGAAAACAGCTGCTCAAAGAAATCCGCAAGCGCGTCGTTCTCCCCCAGAAGCAGCCGGGATGCCAGCCCATAGGGAAGCGCGCCCTGCGCAACGGCGTCATCCAGATCGAGCGCGTCGTCAAGCGTGGAAATGGCCTGACAAATGCCGCGCTTGCCGTTCTCGCCGCCGTGGAACGTGTCGGAGTACGGGAAGCACCGATGCCGCAGCACGTTCAGAAGATTCACGGAGCGAAGCTCATATTCCTTGGTGTCGGTCGTGAGCGTTGCGCCCGTCGACTCGTTCTGCTCGTCCATGAGATGAATAGCCATATCGAACACCATTCTTCCGGTCGTCATATCTCAGCCCCCCTTATTTCGCGTCGCCCGTATACCGGACGCGCTGGTCGATGTTCAGGACGGTCACGCGGCCGCCCTTCTCGCGGTCGTCAGTCGGAAGCTCCGTGACCGTCGTCGCCGTTTCGTCAAGGTTCGCGTGCATCAGTAGCTTATAGTACACGAATTTCTTGACCTTCAGTTTGATGCGCCGCACCTTCGGCGCGTTATATGTCTCGAACGAAAATGCGCGGAAATCGACGTAGCCGAACCCCCCGAACAGGTTCGCGGCCACCAGCTTCTCGGCATATGTCGCGCGGCGGTCCGTGCGGGCCGAAATGTACATATCCGCGCCGAGGCTCGGCTTGAGCGTGACCCACAGAACGGAGGAATACTTCCGCGTGCACTCAGAGCCGAACGCCATGTGCCCGCTTTCCCATTTGGATTTGATGGGGCGGCGCTCGTAGGTCTTCGCGGTCTGGTCGGCCGCACCGGCTGCGGGTCCGGTCTGGACATAATCGTAGCTGTAGCGGTCACTCAGCTCGAGCACGTTCGTGCTGCTGCCGAACAACAGCCGCCCGGCCGCCGTGCGCATCATCGCGTGCACGTCAAAGAAGCCGGTGTATTTGTACCAGACGCCCAGCTCGTAGGCGTTCAAAAGCACCGTGCCTGCCTCATCGTTCAGGAAGCAGTAGAAGGTATGCTCCTTGTCGTCGTCGAACAGGAAGATTTTGTCCGGGTCTGCGTCCTGGAGCGTAAACTGCACCGCCTCCGAGCAGACACGGGCATAACGCTCGTCCTGATAATAGCTGCTCGTCTGCTTCCAGTCGTACAAGGAACCTGCACAGAACGTCCGCGCGAAATTCTGTACGGTAACGACCTGCCCCATTGCCTCGGATCCCAGCTCGCGGTGCATGGGCGCAATATAAAATCCGGCCGTTGTGCTGCCGTCTGCCAGCGTGAGCGTGTCGTAGCGGATGGCAAAGGCCCCGTCCGGCTTGAAGACCATCAGGCGGGAATAGTGCCGCACCATGCCCGTGATGGGAGTGTTGCTGTCGGCCACGGCGATCTCATTCATCGCCGGGAAATACAGTGCGCTCGGCTTGCCCGCCTCCGTCACGCCGGAATAATAGCAGATATTTGTCCCGTCACCATACAGGAAAACGCGGGAATCCGTCGCACCGTTGTACATTTCCGCATAACGGCATTTGGCAAGCTCCGCGACCTCGTTCGTGCCGTAGGAATACTCGATCTCGACGTTGTTCGTTCCGGCCGCCGGGGCCGTGTCGAACGTGACCTTGCCTGCCTCGCTTGTGGTCCCGCCTGCGAGCTGCTGGCCGTTGACCCTGACGCGCGTCGCCGTACCAGCTTCCGGCAGGATATAGACCTTCGTCGTGCCGTCTGCGCTGTACTGCACGCGCCGACGATTGGTCAGGCGGTTGATGCGCTCCAGTGTCGTGCCGCCGCCGCTCGGCGCGGCTCCGGTCACCACGAGCGGCACATAGGCCGTCCGGTCTCCGACGACGCCGACGGAAAGCGCCTCATTGTTGACCGTAATAAAATAGTATTTGCTGCCGGTCAGGAGGTACACCATATCGCCGAAGCCAAACAGACAGACGGGGTCTGCCCCGGCCTCTACGTCAGCCGTGGACTTCTGCACACCATCGGAATTGAAGAGATAGAGCACGCTCCCGGCCACGACCATCTCCCAGATTACGCCCTTGATATAGCCCGTCCACATGCCGCGCACCTTCGAGCGCGTATAAAGACGCGTCGCCATGCCCGGACGCGTCCGGATATGGAAGTTCTCCGTCACGCGGAAGTTCTGCATCAGCGCGGCTGCGCCCTCTTTGAGCTGCGTATCGCCGTCCTCGGCCTCGTAAAGCCCGAGGAATTTGCTGATGTTGGCCGTCGTCTGACGGCTCTGTTGCCGCATCCTTGCCATGCCGCCCTCCTATCGATAGTTGATATAGCTGTCCGTCGGCAGCCCGCCGCACATTGCGGCGTCATATGCCGTCACGTGCTGCTCCGGCATATCGTCGTCCTGCAGTTCTGCGCGCAGCACCTTTGCAGGCAGCGTGCGCATGACCGCAAAGTATCGCAGTGCGTCCGGGATATGCGTAATGTCGTGCGGCTGCTTGGCCACATCCGACGGGTTTGTCTCGTCGTGCTGGAGCAGCGGCAGGAACTCCCGCAGCCCCTTGCAGCACTCAAAAATGATCAGGCCCGGCTTGCCGTCCGGCCGCAGCTTTAACATTTCTTTCAGCGCCATCCAGCCCTGCACGCGGCTGTTGGACGCCCGGACAAGCCCGATCCCGGCCTGCATGTAAAGCTCCGCCATGTTCTTGCCCGTGTCCTTCTGACGGTTCCACATGTCCGGCGGTGCTATGGTGTATTCAACCTTTTCACCCATAGGAGTACATGCCTGCATCGCCTCTGCTGCAGCCGACACAACAAGGTCGGGCTCCGCAAATTCGCGGTAAACATAACACCTGCCCGTCTCATCCACGGCCACCCACAGGCACGCGAACATATCAAGGCCGTAGTCAAATGCGCGGTACTTCGGCCACGCGGCCGGAATTTCAAACGGCGCGCAGACGTGCAGCGCCTCTCGGAACTCGGAGAAGTACGTTCCGGCCAGCGCGTCCCAGTCGCCATAGCGGTGGGCGCGGCGGATGTCTTCCGGCAACAGCTCCAGAGCCGCCAGATAGTCCGGCTGCGTCTCCATCAGGTCGACGTTGTCTTCGACCGTGGCCTTGATGAATTTATAATCACGGGGATTTTCCCCGTCCTTGAAGCGCCGCTCGATGAACAGGCGCTTGACCCACGCGTGTCCGATGCCGCCGGGGTTACAGGTCAGGTAAAAGCGCTTCGGGATCTTATTCACGCCGCGGAGGCAGGCCGCAATGCCGCGGAATTCGGACTCCGTGAATTGGGTCGCCTCATCCATGAAGATCCAGTCGTATTCCTGACCCTGATATTTACCCGCGACAGCCGCCCCGTAACCCGGCATGTTGCCGAACTTGATCTGCGAACCGTTGGCAAAGAACATCTGATGCTGCGTCTCGTTGTACGTCGCCAGCTCCTGCGGAACCATCTGCCGGATCGGCTCGATGATCGTCGGCTTGGAGTCCTCGTATGCGCGGCGGATCACAAGGATTTTGATGCCCGGATAGGCCAGCGCGCCGCCGACTACTTTAGCGCGCACGCACCACGTCTTGCCGCCGCCTCGCGCGCCTCCGTAGCAGGTGTACTTGGCGCGCGAGGCGAAGAACTCGCGCTGCGGCTTGGAATTCGGCCGCCCGAGGTCGACCGAAACCGCGTGGGGTTGGGCGCGAAACTTGATGCTCGCGCCCACGATATCAGCCCTTCACGCGCGTGATCAGCTCAGACACGGCAGAGCTTCCGCCCATCAGGACCAGCGCCGTCAGCACCATGCCGAGCCATTCAGGGCCGGTCTCCACGCCGAGCGCAGCAATAATATTAAGATGGTATCCGGCAGCCAGCATCCCCGCAAACGCGGCCGATACCACCATCGTGATGTACTTACCGTTCTTCAGGCTTTCCCACATGGGCTTCGCACGGTCGATGATGTACCACATGACCATGGAAAGCAGAACGATCATTTCCAGCATTTTCATTCTCTGTTCCTCCTATTTGGTATGTTCCTTGACGAGGCGTTCGTAATAGTGCTTCACGTCGCCATTCCCGCCCTTTTTGATGTACTTCGCCCCGGCGATCAGGCGCTCCGAGAGCGGCATCTCGGGGGACATAATGGTAAGCCGCAGGATGCCGAGATACTGCTCGTCGTTGTGCTCCTTCTGCTGTTCCATTTGCTCCTGCAGGGCCGTCAGCGCCTTTTGGGACTCTTTGCTTGCTTTTTTTACCGTGGCCCACGCGGTCACGCAAGTGCCCGCGAAGCCGAGCACCGGCACGGCAAGCGCTACGATTGTTGCAGCATCCACGCGGTCACACCCTCTCCAAAAACTCCAGCTTTGCGTACCCCGTCACGCCCGCTGCGTCTACAATGTACAGCCACTCTCCCGTGTGGTATCCGTAGCAGCTGCACTTGCTTCCGTCCGGCATCACGCGGATGCTGGTGTACTGCGTGCCCGGTCCCTTGCGCAGGTTGAGCCCGCCGTTTGCCCGGACGGCGTAGCTTCGCCGGTATCCGGCCGTGTACTGCTTGGGCGGCTGCACCTTGTTGTCCGGCACGACCGTCGCGCCGCCGGAATACACCGCCTTACCGCCGGGACCGTATACGCTGTAGCCCGTCGGGCAGGCCGCAATGGCGTTGCTGAGATCGCTGTACGCCCCGATCTGGCTGGCTGCGTCGCCCCAGCTCTTGCGGATGCGGTAAATTTCCTTTGCGCTCGGCTCCGGCGCGGGCTGCGGCTTGCCCGCCAGCAGCTCCGCCACGCGCCGCCGCAGCATCCCCATCGTGTAGCCGTGCCGCGGCCACCAGTTATCCGGGTCGTTGTGATCGGAGCCGTAGCCCCGCTGCCCGGCCTCGTTGTGGCTGACGATCTCCGTGATCGTTGGATAGGCCCGCATCAGGTGCGCGCACAGCTCGGCCGCAAGCTCAAACGTGTCACGGCAGTAGGCCGCGTCGCGGTGATCGTCCTCGCAGATCTCGAACTGGATCGAGCAGTCGTTATAGCTGCCCTTGCGTCCGGAGCCGACGCCCCAGCACCGCATCTTCCACGGCAGTGTCTGACATACCGCAAGGCTGCCGTCTGCCAGCTTGCCGAGAAAGGCGTGCACGCAGACGTACAGGCCTTCCCGGTTCCAGTCGTTCCCATACCGGTTTTCGCCGAGGACGGCTTTCGTTTCGGCCGCCGTCAGCTTGCGCTCCTGCGGCTGATACTGCATCAGCCCGGCCGTCTGACCCGGCGCGGGCTGCACGTACCGGCTGATGCTCGTGTTGTTGGCCGCCGTGCTGTGCACCACGATCTTGGTCGGCGTCATCATCCTTCCGCGCTGGTAGCACTCGTTGGCCACCAGCAGGCACTGATACTGCTGCATCTTGTCCTCCTCCCGGCGCTAAAGCGCCTCAAAATAGTACTCGTCCGTCAGGCTCAACGCCTGCCCGGACCGGATCGCGATATACCGCCGTATCCCGTCGGTGTACCGCATCCCCTCCTCGATCCACATTCCCGGTTCAAAATAGATCATGCTGCTACCTCCTTACTCGATCGCCTCGTTGACCGTCACCACAATCGCCGCCGAATCTGTTGTCGAAGGATAACTGAACCTGAGCTTTGTGTAAAGCGTATTGCTGTTGCTCGTGAACGTGATCGTGTCTGTTACGGCATCATAAGCGTACCCTTCAGCATTTTGAAGGTGTATTGCTCCGGTCCAGGTTTTCCCGTTGAAGTAGCAGATTCGATATGTTGACGCATCCGTGTTTGCTTTAGACTCTTTTATTCGCACGGTTACGCCGCTTCCGCCGAGCTCAATATCGTTCGATACATTCTGCGAAGAGTTGGCTTCCAGCGCCGCGCCGCTGTTGATACGATATCCTGCGTGGATGCCACTTGGATCAAATAGGTTTGTATAAGCCGGTGTTGTCGGCACTGCCGTCACTGTGATAGCAATGTCCCCGGTCACACTTGGGATCGCGATTTTGCCCCCGGAATAATATGTCGACACGTCGACACCCCCCATCATGATTGTTATCGTCGCCCCGGTAAGCGTATACCCGCCTACGGGAGTGATCGTCGCGCCATACCCTTCTCCGTCTGCTGCCGCTTTTTTTGCGTTGTCGATCGTGCAGTTTTTCAGCGTTTTGGTCACAGCGTGCCGCCGGATCGCTTGCGTCCCGGAAAATACTTCCGCTGTGACGTCTTGCCCTCCCATCATGACTTTTACGCTGCTGATGACCTTCCCGCCGGTCGGTGCGATCTCTGCCGAGTACGGCTGATATTGCGTCGCGCTTGTTGCGCTGTTGCTGATCTCCGCACCGCTGATGGACTTACTTACCGTGTACGTCGCCACAACGGGCGATACCGTCGCAGGCGTACCATCGATCATGGCCGCGCGGAATCCATTGATCTCCGCTGCGGTAAAACCGAGCGAGGCAATGTAATTTACTACCTTGTCGCGGAATGTCTGACCGCTGAGCGCGGTGATCGCTGTAATCAGGTTTTTGTAGCCGTACTCCCACTGATCTGCTGCGTACTCGCGGCCACAGCGTTTGCGCAAATAGGTAGCTCCGTTGAAGGATGTCAACTCGTAATCCCGGTCAATGTCACTCTGGCTCATGCCGAGGAGTGCCTCGATCAGGCACGCGATTGTGCCGGTCCGGTCCGCCCCAGCTGAGCAGTGGAAATACACAGGTCTGCCTCTGGCGACGCTGTCAAAGATAAAACGGAACGCCTGTCTCATAGACGCTTTGCTTGTGATGGAATAGTAGGCCCAGTAGGAACCTCCATCCGTCGGGCAACAGAAGTCCACATCCGATCCGATTACAGAGTAATCCTCTGCCACATCCGTCCCCTGCAGTTCCAGCTCGGCGCGGATGCCGATTTCGTCGTGCAGTGTCCCCACAAACTCCGTGTCGCTCGTTGCCACCTCACCGCCGCGGAACAACTTGCCGTATCGTACCGTTCCCCCGTCGCATGGCCACCCTCCGAGGTCTCTCGCGTTCCGCGTCGGCGATTTGATCCATCGCACGGCATCCAGTGGTTTCAACGTCCCGGCCTTTCCGCCCGCTGCCCACGGCGTCTCTACGTTTGGCACCTCGTTGTAGTGCGCTACCCCGCCAGCCTGCACGCCGTTTGGGTTGCTCTGCACGTCTCCTGTGGCATAGGTCTCAATGGCCGAGGACGTATAGTCGCTCGGATCATAGCTCACGTTTGCCAGATAGCTCCGCACCGCCTCCGGGCACTGATGCCACTCGATGGCTTCCGCGCCTGAGGCCTCCACCTGCACTGCCTTGCCCGCATACGTCGCGTACTTGCCATCCCTGACCAGCACTTTAACCGCCATCGCTTACCACCTCAACGTAGAGTCCCACCAGCTCGCTCAGCCCGCTCGCATCAATATCCTTGAGTTTTGTGATGCCCATATGCCCTCCTATCCGCCTGTGACCATGTACACGCCACGGTAGTCACTCGTCGAGAGTCCGTATACCGCGAGTCCATCGCTGACCCACGATACCTGATTAAGCGGGTTTACAGTCCCGTTTGTGATCACAAGCATATCGTTAACTGCGATCCCAGCATCCTGGATCGTCACCGTGCCGGTATACAGCTCCGTGCTGTCGCCGGAACCGAAGCACATCCACACCATGCCGTTTTCCGGCAGCTCCGCCGCGGGGATGCCGATGTACCCGCCCACGGCGCTCATCGCCTTGAGTGCTCCGCCGGAGCCGGAGGCCCCGCCCGCCGGAATGTTTACCGTCAGAGCCGCAGAGCCATCGTAAGTCCCCGTCGCCGCGCCCGTAAACGTAAGTGCATTTGGATTTTTCAGCGCGGTTGGAAAGTCGGAAAGCGCAAATTCCGTCCCGTCGGCAGCCACCAGCGCAGCAATTGCCTTCTTGTCGGCATCCGTCAGCTGTGCGTCCTCTTTATTCGCCGTCACGGAATAGTCCACCAACGATATATCTCCGCTCCACACCGCTCCCTTGGCATCTAACGCCGTGTATGATATTTCCCCGTAGGCTTGTTCCGCGAAAATCAAAAGCGCCGGGAAGTACATCCCCTGTGGCGGCGTTCCACGCCTCCCTTCGCAAATACCAATTGGCATATTCACGGCAAGACTTGCAATACCGTCTTTTCCCCCCCATCCGGCTACTCGCTGCACTTTGTTTTTGCTCAGATACGCCGCCACCCACGTCGTATACGGGATGTACCCGATCAGATCCTCGTCTCCGGTGTAGTCCTCGATCAGCTTTGCGAGCGCCCACGCCTCATCCCCGGCGTAAACCGGTATCGTACCCGCAGCGGCATCCCCTATCTGTGCGGCAAGATTCCCGAGCACGGCCGGGACGTCTCCGCCACCAGTGGGGATATCGATGGTCTTCTCGGCGCTGCCGTCGTATTCGCCGGAAACCGCGCCGGTGAACTTCAGCTTCTGCGGGTTCGGCAGCTTGGAGGGGATTTTGCCGTCGGTGTACTCCTTGGCGGCCGTCAGCGTGGCGGCGTCCTGCTTATCCGCGTACTGCTTTGCGGCTGTCTCCGCGTTCTGCGCATCGGAACCGGAGACGAGCGCCGCCTCTGCGAGAACGGCTGCCGCCTTGTCATCCGTATAGCTTTTCGCGTTGGAAAGCGCCGCGTTTGCCTTGGATGTGGCATCGGCAGCCGCTGCGTTCACTGCCGCGCTGGCCGCAGCGGCAGCCTCGCCGTCCGCGTACTGCTTCGCGGCCGCGAGATTGGCCGCGTCTTTCGTGTCTGCATATTCTTTCGCGCGGGATTCTGCCGCCACGATTGCCTTCTGCAGGTTCTCGACGGTCGTATCCAGTTCCAGCGCGTCAATGGCGGCCTGAATGGCTTCGTCGCGCGCGGTTCCTTCAGCCACGCCCATCTGCTCAATGGCCGGGATGAGCGTTTCGTTCAGGAACGTCTGGATGTCGCCGCCCGCCTTGTCGAAGCGGGCTTTCAGCTCCGCCGCGCTCAGGCCGCCGACGGCATTCGGCAGGTCATCCAACAGGGAAATGTTGTTGACCGGCGTTGTCATTTTCGGAAGACTCATCTGTTTACTCCTTCCTGCGTCACGGCCCGCTGAAGCGCGCCATATCCGCCGCCGCCCTGAATGGGCAGCTCGTCTACTTTGTTGCCCTCTCCGGATACGGGAGCGCCGCCACCGCCGACCGGCGAAGCGGCCGCCGCATCCAGCAGGTCGATCAGCTCCTGCTTTTTGGAGATGAATCCGGCCGGGACGCGCTCCAGATACTCGCGCAGGCCGATCTTGTTCTGCATCAGCAGATTGTCAAGCGTCTGCATGGACGCGATCTCGGACCAATAGGACGACGCGCCGACATCCAGCTTTACCGACACAGGAATGTCGCCCAGCGTCGAAAAGTCGAATTCCTGCAGGAATTCTGCCTGTGAGAAGTCGATGCCGAGCGGCTTGTTGTCGGCTACGTCGAGCGGCTTGCTTTCGACGACGCGAACGCCGAAGAAAACGCGCATCTGGTCGATGTAGATCTTGCACAGGTCCTCTACGGACTGGTACAGGTTCTGCTTCGTCAGCTCCAACGGCGTGTTGGCAGCCCGCTGCAGGGCCAGGATGGCGCTGGTGTTATCCGGGCGGCTGTCGCCCATCGCAACGTCAGATGCGCCCAGAAAGCTCTGCGTGTAGTCCACGGCAATCTGGATAAACTGCCCGACCTGCGGGGAAATCTGCGCCGGGTCCATGATCTTGGCGATATTATTGACGTCACCGCCATTGACGGCGATCGCCGCGCCGACGCGGGAGTCCCAGCCGCCCGGCAGGCGGGTCTTGTCATAGATGATCTTCGGGAAAGCCAGCGTCATCAGGCTCAGGAAGACCATTGCAAACATGCGGTTGATGAAAATCTGATTCGGCCGCAGCTGCGTGATGGAGGCCTGCCCGTGATAGGAATCGTGGATGTAGTCCCAGCAAAGCCACGTAATGGGATACAGCTTCGTGCCGGTATCGATCGGCTCGCAGATGCAGGCATTCTGCGTGCTTTCATAGCGCCAGATCGTGCCGGTCTCGCGGTCACGCCAGAAATACAGCAGCACGGTCACGCGGCCGTCCGTGATGGAATCCATTTTGCTATAGTATCCCTGCTCGTCCGGCCGAATCGAATCGATCTGGTCTTCCGGGATGCCGTTATTCCGTGCGCGCCACTGCGCATCTTCCAGCAGCATACGCCGGGCCAGAAGGATCCACGGCTGAGACTGCACGTCGCGGCTGTTTGGATTGCCAAAGTGCACGCGCGTGTTTTCGATGATCTCGGTCACAAGCTCGCCCTTGACGTCCTGCCCGTTTTCGACGGTTGGGTCAAAATAGGTGTACATGCAGGCGTCGCCGTCTACGGCGGCGTTGCGGCCGTACTCGCGCAGCATCGTCGGGATGCGGTTCCGCTCAAAGGCGGAGGCCAGTTGCTCATTGATGATCTCGGCCACTTTTTCGACGTCCTTTTTGGCGTAGCCGCGCGTGGCCTGCAGAGCTGACGCTCTTACGGCAATGTTATCAGACGTAATGGTGGCGACCTGAAACATGGTCACGCGCTTCAGAAGATTAAACACCGGGGTCGGGAGGCCGTTTGCCTGCACGCCCTCCCACTGCTTGCCGATGTACATGTTTTCGTTGTCTTCGACCGTCTGGTACAAGCCAATCTGCTGGTTGAACTGCACGCCCCGCTGATAGCGATTCCAGACGGTTCGGATATCAGGCTTTGTCTGTTTCACGAGTTATTCCCCTGCTGGTCGTGCGTAGGGCCGTTGTAGGTCAAAATGTTATGGATCCCGGCATTGAATTTGTCGATTTCCTGCTTTGCGCGCCGGGCAAGGGAATCATCCGGCAGGACGGCGTCGCTCATGGCTTCCACGCGGCCCTTAAGCTCCCGGTATCCCACGTTCAAATTGGCAACATTGTCCATCAGCCGCTTGGTCACGATCTGCTCGTCGCGGATTTGCTGCTCCACCCATGCAGCCTGTCTGCGGGTCTCGCGGCTCAGGCGGGCATACGCCATAGAGAGTGCCGCAAGCGCAACGGCCATAGCCATCAGAATGATATGTACTGCCATGATTACCTCCTGTGATGTGGTACGAATGTGTTATATGACAAACGGCGGTGAGTTGCCCCACCGCCGTGTCCTGTTGGTATGTGTCAGTTGTTGACCTTCTCGGCAACGCCGGACTGATAGACGCCGCTCAGCGTCGCAGCGGCCTTGACCGTTGCACCGGCCGCGATGGTCGGCTTGCTGGAGCCGTCGTAGGTCAGCGCGCTCTTGGAATAGCGCGGATCGCTGCCGTCCGTCGTGTACACGAACGTCGCGCCGGTGTCGCCGGTGAGCGTCATGACGTTACTTGCGAACGCGATCGTCGGCGTCGCGGCGACCTTGCCGGTTGCCGTGGCAATGTAGATGCCGTTGGCCTTCGTGCCCAGCACAAAGGCATCGTACATCAGGCGCATTTCGACGAGATCGCCGGAAATGCCCTGCGGCTCCGTGTTGATCTTGTAGTCCTGCAGCTTGACAGGGGAGACCGCGGAGCCCTTGAACACGAGCATGAAGTACACGTCCGTCGGCATGTAGCTGGTCGGGACCTTCTTGACCGGGATGCCAAACAGCTCGCCGACCGTGCCCTTACCGAGGGCCTTTACCATCAGCGTATCCGCCTTGGAGAACTCGTCGGAAAGCAGGATATGCTTGTAGTAGGACGTCGGCACGAAGAACATGCGGCCGGATTCCGGGACACCGGCATCATCCAGAGCGGCCGCGGCGTCCAGCATGGCGCTGACGATGGTGCTCTTGGTCGGCGCGGCGGTCAGCGCCTTTGCGATACCGGCGCCATCAGCCCACTTCTGCATGCGGTACTTGTCGATCATCGGAGTGTACTTCTCTCTTAGCTGGCGCTGCAGCGTCTCGCCCGCCTGCTTGACGTTGAACTGCTCCTTCTGGTTGCCCTTGTCGATGCTCCACGTGGACGACTTATCCTGCGTCATCTGGAGCTCCTGCACGGAGTCAGACAGCTCGTCCACGGAGCCGTAACGGCTCGTGCCGCTGCGCTTGTAGTCGTTGACCGGCGCGGTGCCGATGTCGTAGATCCTTACGGTCTTGACGCCGACAAATTCGGAATCACGGCTCTTGTCGAAAGCCGCGTCCGTGATAGATTCATGGTAAAAACGCTCAATCGCCTTTTCGGCGTACTTGAGTGCAAGATTGATAACGGCCATATGCCCCTCCATTTAATCTGGTGGGGCCGAACTCGTTATACCTCCGAAAACAGTGCACTCAGGAACGGATCGTCCTGCACTTCGCCGCCGCTGTTCTTCTGAGAGCCAGCGCTCCGCTGCCGGTTCGAGGCATTCTGCGCTGCAGCCGCTGCAGCCTTCTTAGAAGCCTCCAGCTCCGCGACAAGCCTGCGATTCTCGGCGCGCATATACGCGCTGGAAAGATTGCCAGTCGCCGCAAGATCGTCCTTCAGGCGGCCCAGCAGCGCCGCGTCGACCGCAACATCCGGATACGCCCGCCGGAAAGCGGCGATATCATCCGCGGCTTTCTGCCGTCGGTTCTCAGCCTGAGACTGAGACGCCTTGCCAGCCATCAACTGGCGCTCTGCACGCTGGCGCGCCACGCGTTCCCGCGCGACGTCCTCCGACAGGCCCTGCTTCTGCATCTGGCTCACGCGCAGCTCATCGAGCACCTGCCCGATATCATTACCGCCCGTCTCTTTCAGATATGCCGTGACTTCGTCAATGGCACCCTGATTGGCCTGCCGCCAGCCCTGCAGCTCGTCCCTCGCAGCCTTTAGTCCATTCCACTGCTCCTGTAATCGGTCATGGTTCAGCCCCTTCTGTGCGAGCTGCACCACTTCCGCCCGGTTTACCGTGCGCTTTTCTCCCAGATAGGTCAGCTCAAACGTCTCCGGCGTCCCGGCTCCATTTTCACCGCCATCGCCCGCGTGGCCGTCATCGCCACCGGCATTCTCAGCGCCCGCATTCTCCGGTTCCTGCTGGCTCTCGCCGCCAGCAGAGCCGACATCTTCGGCCCCCGACTCGTCTGCGGGGGCCTCCCCCGCCAGCACGTCGCTCAGGTCTACGCCAAAGGCATCGTCGTACATGGTATCCGTCATTTCATTACTCCTCTCCCCGCTGGTCTGCGGATCGAAATGCCGCCCGATTGGTCTACCGGGCAATGTTGTCTATTTACGCGGCAATGGTGTTGCCGAGTCTTTCTGATTTTTTCAGGGCCGAGTTCCCAACAGGGGACGCCCCCTTTTTCTGCCGGGGTACTTGTATCCCGCCCCGCGGCGGCGGCAACGCGTATTTATTCCGCCCGCGTCAGGCGTTATGTCAAGGGAGATTCCGGACTTGTGGCGCGTTACGCGCACCGCCGATTTCGTGGGAATTGCGGGGGTGCGGTATATCTACTACGCCTCGCGCTCAAGGGCGCACCCCTTTTTCCGGTACCCCTCCCTCGCTCATCGCAGCGCGGACCGATGTCCGGCCCGGGCCTCTCTACAGCAGCCCGGCGCGCAGCCGGATTGCCCCGCGCAGGCCTACGCACGCGGCCCGGCGTGCCTGATTGCTCATGCAAGCTATAGGCCGCGCTCTTGCATGCTCTCGTGCCCGAACGCAACAAAATAAATGTTTTGTTGACGTTGGTCGGGTCTGAAGTCCCATTTATTGGACACCTACACCCGATCTGGTGCAGGATTCCCTGCATTCCACGGCACGCGGACACCGTGCCGCATTACGCGCATTTAATGTACGCGCGCACGTGTGCGCGGTCATTTGAACGGGTCCTTGACGCCCCCAAAGTCTCCCACGAGCCGGACCGTGATCTCCCCGCCGCCCGCCTTGCGGTCTGCCTCGGTGCTTGCCGCCTGCCCGTCCCAATTCTGCCGCATGTTAAACATTGCCTTTTGTGACATTGCACCATTCCACGCGTTAGAGGTCGAATACTCGCCTCTGATAAACGTGCTGAGTACCTTGAGGGCATGGACCACGCGCTGTCTATCGCCCTCCGCCGCCCATGCCTTGCCGTCTATCTGCTCGCTCGTCTCGCCCGAGATAGCCCTCTGCATATCCTCCAGGCACTCGCCGCAGAGGCCGCAAAAGTGCGCCCAGTCGGCGCGCTTGATCTTGCCGTCCTGCACCTTGGCCTTGTAGGCCGTTGCCATCGTGCAGATCTCGTCCGGGGTGTGCATCATCGCCACGGCTGCCGCCTCCTTTGGTGTGCTTGCTGCTTCCGGTTTTGCATGATTTCCCATCGGGTAAGCTAGCTTACCCGTAGGGAAATCTATGCAAAACTGACTCTTTGCGTGCCATTTTATCGGGTTCCGTGACGGTGTCAAGGGCCGCGCCGGGAATAAGTGCACATTTTGTTGCCGCGAATGGGCCGTAAAGCGTTGCGGTGCAAGGGTTTGCGGCGCTTAAAAGAGTGGCAAAATACAATACTTTGCCACTGCGTAGCGTGGCATTTTGGGCGCAAAAAAGGCCGCCCCATGCAGGGACGGCCGAAAAAATGTGAAAATAGGGGCTTGACATACTGCGGTAACTATGCTATCATAGAGCCACGCCGACGGGAACGGAGGTGAACGCAATGCCGAGCTCACAAGAGATTGAAATCGTCCGAAAGGCGACGGTCTACGATCTACAGGAAGTCCTGTGTGAACAGGCCGAAGAGGGCACAACCTACACGCCCGAGGACATCCGGCGGCTGCTGCGGGCCTATATCAAAGGCACGGAGCAATGACAACAGCGCGGGCGGGAAACCGCCCGCCACGAAAAGGAAGTGGGAGCAATAAAAAGCATAGAAAGCACTGCAAAGCCGAAGCGCAAGACGCATACCAGCTGGCAAGTGAAAGCCCGATACAATGCGAAGGCTTACCGCTCGTTCTCGACGCGGATCAAGCCGGAGCTTTCCGGACGCATTGAAGAGTATCTGGAGCGCGAAGGCCTGAGCAAGCCCGAGTTCCTGCAACTGGCAATCGAGCACCTGGACAAATAAAAAAAGCCTCCCGTGCCGCTGAATCTTGGCCGATCTCAGCACGGGAAGCCCACCAACCACAACCGAAATCATGGAGGTATAACTATTATGGCAAACTATTTTGAAAATGTCAAGACCTTGAACGATCTAAAAGCAGAATATCGCCGCCTCGTCCTGAAGCATCATCCCGACGTCGGCGGAGACGTCGAGACCATGAAGGCAATCAACATCGAGTACGAAGACCGCTTCGCCGTCCTGAAGGACGAGCACAACGCCACGAACGACGAAGAGCACCAGACCACCGAGACCCCCGACGAGTACCGCGATATCATCATCGCCCTGCTGCGCATGGGCGGCCTGATCGTCGAGCTGTGCGGCTCGTGGCTCTGGATCACCGGCGAGACCCGCGCCCACAAAGATGAGCTGAAGGCCCTTGGCTGCCGCTGGAGCTCCTCCAAATGCGCGTGGTCCTGGCATCACGCCGAGCCGGGCGCAAAGTGGTACCGCGGCAAGCGGACCATGAACGAGATCCGCAGCCGCTACGGATCCGCCGTCTTCGGCTCCTCGATGCGCGACGCGGTCGCGGTGGTCTAAGCCACCGCACCGCCGGAGGGCTTGCCCATGTTTGAGCACCGCCGCGAAGAAGAGCTGCGCGTCTGGGCCTATCTGCTGGCCCCGCGCGCGGTCAATTCCCTGCAGGATTGCAGCTTGTGGGGCGCTCGCGCCGCCGACGCCATCCGGCAGGCCGAGTCCCTGATCTCCACGCTGCAGGCCTACCAAATGGATCTGTACAACCGGGCGCAGGAAATCGCCTGCGCGCCCTGGCATCTCGAGCTCGAGTTCCGGCGGGAATATTCCAGCGTCCGCAACTGCGTTACTTACATTTCCGAGATCCTCCGCGTGTACGACGTCCCCGGCATCGACCGCCAGATCGTCCAGCGCCAGACGTGGCCCGGCAAAGAGCGCCACGCCGCCCTGAAGGCCTTTGCCGAGATCGTCCGCCAGCACCCCGGCGCGCCCATAACTCGCAAGCTGGAGCGCTCGCCGTGGGAGCGCCGGTAAACAGCAAAACGCCGGGTGCACTTAGCACCCGGCGCCCCGCCGAAAAAGAAAGAAAAGAAAGGAGATCCCGCAATGGCGTAAACCCGGCAAGCCGTGGCCCAAACGACTTGTTGATCACAGTATACAGGCTCCCGTGACGGAGTCAACCCCCACGCCAGAAAATAATTTGCGGGCACTGCCCGCCCCACATCGAAAGGAGACAACACCATGGAAAAGATCAACATCACTCTGAAACAGGAAGCTTACATCACCGGCCCGCACGAAGACCCGTGGTTTGAGGCTGCAGCCGTTGACGCCGACGGTAACGATTACATGGTCTGCTGGACGATCATTGACGACGACGTCCGCAACGGCACGGCCGACGATTGGGGCTGCGCCTGCGATTGGTCCCATCCCTCCGCCATCTACCGCGGCGGGGACGACGTCACCGGCCAGATCGGCCGCATCGTCAACACCTACGGGCAGACGCTCTGACCCAATAAATTCACCCCGGCGCAAAAGTGCGCCGGGGTTTTTCTATGCCCCTGTGGGCCTATGGGCTGCCCTCTGCGGGCCGATCTCCACCGGGCTAATCGCACGCGTGCGTTACCGGATCGCACGCGTGCGTTGCGCGTGTTATCTGTAAGCCTCTCACCCGTGCCTGCGCATCAGGATCGTCACAAAGAATCCGGCGCTCACAACTTCGACGGTAATCAGCACATAATACAGCGCCCGCAGCGCGCCCCACTTCGCGCCGCTCCTGCCGTCCAACTTGGAGGGCCACGTCCCTTCCTGCTGGCTCGCCCCGATAAACGCCGAAATCCCGCTCATCACGATCAGACCGCCGCAGACCATCAGCATTGCAGGCAAAAACCATTGCAGCGTTGGGCCGGTCTCCTCCCACGCCTTATCAATATAGGGCAGCGACACGCCTGCCCACGGCCCGGCTGCAAAAATAAAAGCCCCGCTGAGCGCCGTCCTGTTGATTTTCTCCTTCGGCGGCTCATAGTCCGGATTATCCGGGATCAGGTGCCCGACGATCGACAGCACCAACGCGCAGCCGATCGTCACCAGAATCACCCACCAGTAATCATTAAACACTTGCATTCGCCGCCTTCTGCCAAATTTCTTTCAGACGAGCCTCGTTATAGCTCTGGAACATCGTCAAATCCAACAGGATTGCCTTGTACTGTTCCTCCTGTATCTTCGACGGCTGCAGGAATTTATAGCTTGCATAATCGTTCGCTTTGCGTGTCAGGTCTTCCGCGACCGCCCGGATATACATATCCAGTGCGTCAGACCCGGAGCTCTCAGCCGTCGCGAACAACATCCATCTTTCCAGCAAAAGCTCCTGCGCCCTTTTTATGCTGATCCCCTCTGCAGCAGCAAACAAGAGCGTCGTGCAATGCTGGACGTCCACTGTAAAACGCGAATACGCATCCTGGCCGACCGCGTCCTCGTATGGCTTTACAAACGCCGCCGCGTGCAGCCAGCACATAGCCAGTGTATCCATGCGCGTTCCGACTGTTTTCAGCAGGCTTTTAACGGAACTGTAGACCGGAGATTCTTTGGAAAGCTCCGTCATCATGGTCACTGCTACGTCGCACGTCTCCGGTCTTGCGTCCGGCGCGTACAGCTTTAATATAACTCTGTTCCGGTCTTCCGCCGTCTCCCCGAATGGCAGGAATGGTTCCCCTCCACCCACCACCGGTGTTTTCCTGTCTCGCCGCTCCAGACATTTCACGATTAGCAGGAACCCGAGTATCAGGCCGCCAGCGATCAATACCGCAATTGCCCATTGTGGCATATGCTTTCCCTCTCTTTCTTAAATATACTTAAATCATATAATTCGCCCTATCTCCGGTCAAGCCTTTCTTTCCGTCACTTCCCCATTTTGTATCCCTGCACAATTTTCCGGCATGATTCGCAGCACTTTATACAAAAAGCAGCACCCTTTTCGGTGCTGCTTTCTTTTTATCTATTCGCGTTTTCCGCTTCCTGCCGTTTCCTTGCCTCTACAATCTCCTCTGCGTACTTCGCGACCTTTGCCCAATCATTATCATCAAAATTGCAGACGATCTCAAAAAGAGCCGTCTGCACTTCATCCGGATTTTGCCCGAGGAACTGGCCGAATGTCTTTGCGAGCCGTTCCTTGCGCCCGAGAGGCGCAAACATTTCTCCGCGCCCCTCGCGCAGCCACGCCTCGGAGATGCCGAACACACGGCAAATATCCGCTATCGTGCGGTCACTCAGGGCGATCTCGCCCTTGCAGAACTTTGTAACTGCAGACGGGGTAACATGTAGTTTGTTTGCAAACTCTGTTCTCGTGACCCCGAGCGAATTGATAATGTGAATAACTCTTTCGTTAATTGCTTCCATTTTCTCACCTCCTCGGCGCACCTACAGAATATCACACAACCATTCTCTTGTCAACGGTTGTTTTTGATTTAATCAAAATAACTATTGACAAGAGACGAAAAACGTGCTAGACTTGAGTCAGTCAGTTAATCTTTGTACTTGATACAAGGCAGGTGAACCAAATGAAAATGAAAACCCCGATCGCGGACGCGCTGGCACTGATCAGCGAAATGGAGCCGGTCGAGCTGCTGCAGCTCGTGGCCTACTGCCGCGGCCTCGCAGACGCGAAGCTCCGCAGCAACACCTAATTGCAAAAGGAGGCCAGCCCATGGAAACAAAACCCACCCCCGCAGCCTGCAGACAGACGGCCGTCGTCGCCGCTTTAACCCCGGCGATCCGCGACGCCCTAAACAAGACGATCGAAGCGACCTTGAGCTGGATCGCACAGCTCCAAGAAGAGCCAAACTGCACGATGGAAAGCATCACGAACAGCACAATGCTATATTCCATCCAGAACACACTTGAGGTTGTAGGTCGGGCCCGCAAGGCCATAAAACTCGCTGGCCGCGTACTGGACGGGGAGGCCTGAATGATCAATTCCAACCGCACCAACTACACGCCAGAAAAGGAGGACAATCAATGGACCAGAACCCCACCCCCGAATTTTCCACGAAGCAGTTGTTCCGGCGGAACGTCAAGCCGGTCGGAACCGTCGCCCTGCGGATCCAGAACGCGTTTATATCGTGGAAGTGCTGTCTCTACGACGATCCGTATGGCAAAGAGGAAATTCTCACCTATCAAACACTGATCTTCGCGCTGGAAGAGGCCATCAGGATCGCGAAGGCCTTCCGCCGCACCGTAAGAGGGGAGGACACATGATCAACTCCAATCGCACCAGCTACACGCCGAAAGAGGTCTTCCGCGATCTCTTCCCGGAGCATTTGGAGTCCTTCGACGTGCTGGCGCAGCGGCTCACAAAGTGGCGCCAGGTGCTCTACACCGTCCCGTACGGCGCTGCGGAGTCCGTCGCATTTCTGGAGGTCCTGTGCGCCTTTGACAACGCACTGCACAGCATGGAGCAGCTGCGGAACGCCGTCCGGGCGAAGTACCCGGAGGAAAGGCCCTGAAGCATGCCGACATCCCGAAAAACCCACTGAAAAAAGGAGAGGAATCACAATGACAACCGAAAAAATGGTACAGCGCGCCCGCAAGCGCATGCAGGAGGCGCAGGAAGCCCGCAAGAAGGCCGTGAATGCGTGGATCGTGGAAGCCCGCTTCGGCACATCCCCGGCCGCTGAGCGCGAAGCATGGCGCTCAGCGCTGCATGCTCACTACCTCGAGCGCTCCGAGATGGGGGCCTACCGCGCGGCGGCCGCCGCACTGAAACGCGAACACGAGCAGCGGGCGGAAGAAAATGACGCTCGCGAGGCACAGCGCAAAGATGCGCAGAAATTGCTCGCTCAGGTGCTCGCTCTGGCCTCGGAGCTGCCTGCAGAGCAGCTCGCACGGCTGCTCATCTACGGTGAGGCGCTGCACGATGCAATCGAGCTCGCCAAAGCCGGAAGGCTTTGAAATTAGGAGGGATACCATGGCACGGAAAGTACTTACGGAGGCCGCCCTTCGGGGCCTCCCCCGCATCCGCCCCGAGGACGCGGCAAAATACCTCCAGAGCGGCGTGACCGCTCTGGAGGTCAGGATGAAGGCGCAGGAGGGGAAATGCCCATTCTGTCGCGCAGAAAAGGCTCCTAACTCGAAAACATGGCACTATCGGGTCAGCCTGTCTCTGCTGATCCGGGCGAAGGAAGGAGAGTTCGGGGTCTGGTAAACGGCCCCGATCCTTGCCCGACCCTTATAGGAGCCTTTCCCGATAATTTATATAAGGTATCGGAAAGGTTCCGGAAAGGTTCGGGAAAGGTTAAGGGAAGGTTCCCGAAAGGTTCGGGAAAGGTTAAGGGAAGGTTCCCGAAAGGTTCGGTCAACACCTTCCGGAAACTTTTCAAAATGTTCTTTCCTCTTCTTCCCCCCCTTCTTCCCCCTCTTTCTTCTTCCCCCCGG
>ERZ1034913.424-NODE-424-length-35233-cov-21.480584_pt1 | contig 35233 bp, 27 predicted proteins | sample MGYA00520697_ERZ1034913 | MGnify/ENA primary metagenome ERZ1034913 (study PRJEB33766, sample SAMN09781786) | gut metagenome | biome: gut microbiome | host: Homo sapiens | place: Madagascar | study: EMG produced TPA metagenomics assembly of the PRJNA485056 data...
AAAGGGAAGAGGTGGGGCATGCCCCGCCTCTTACACCACATCTCTGCGCGCTACCTGCGCGAAGGTCCGCAGCGGAAAGTATGGCCCGTTTCGATGCACAAAAATGGGATGGATCTTCCCTGGCAACCGCCCAGAAAGGTCCACCCCAAAGCAAGCGCTCGCTAGAACGTTCCGCCGCCGCCTCCGCCGACGCCACCACCGCCGCCGCCCGAGAAGCCGCCGCCTCCGCCGCCACCCGAGCTGTCCGAGCTCGACGCGAGCTCACGGATGCTCTCGTGATACACGCCGTCGAATGAATCCATCGGCGACTCGTTGCCGTAATGATGGTAGTACCACCAGTAGCAGGGGTAATTGTCGTAGAAACCATCGGCCTCGCGCACCTCGAGCGGCACGGCCTCGGCAAGCTGACGCAGGACTTCCTTCGAAACGCCCAGCGCCGCACCCATCACCAGAAGCTTATTCCACAGGACCAGATCGCCGGGGACGGCTTCCTTGAGGCGCGTGAAGTCCTCGAGCCAATGCTTAAGCGCCTTGCAGCGAGCCGCCACCTCGGCGCCCTCCGGCGTAAATCGGCGGAACGTAAGGCCCACGCCAATACCCACCAGCACAATCGGCACCGAGATAACCGCGGCGATAATGTTCGCCTGTGCGCCGTCGGTAAAGAAAATGGATCCCATGGGAACAAAGGCGATCAGAATACCAAGAACCAGGCAGAACACCATTGCGACAATGCCGTCCGAGGCAACGTACTCGCTATCGGCCAACTTGCCCTTAACGGTGTTCTGATAGTCCTCGAGCTTGTCGCCCACGGGCGTAGCGTGCTGCTTGACGTAGTGCTGCAGCTCGTCAAACGTGCGCGAGCGATCGCCGTTCTCGTCGGGCTTAGCACCGGCAAAGAAGACCTTGAGCACCATGTGGTCAATGCCCTTGGCCGACTTCCAACCCGTATCACTCACCGTCACGCGATACGTCTGCTCTTCTTTTTCACGCCCCAACAGACCCTTCTTGGCCTTGGTCACGGTCGCCTGCTCCAGCTTGATCACACGGTCGTCAGTAAGCTTCATGAGCGTGGCGATATATGCCTGATCGGGCACCTCGTTCCAGCTCATGAGGGCCGAAAGCACGGCGGGATGGTCGGCCGAAGGCACATCGCGGAAATATTCGTCCTGGAAAAGCGGCTTGGGCTTGCGGCGGCGCAGCTTGAGCACAACGATTGTGCCGGTAAAGGCCACCGCCGCGACAACACTTAGTACGGCAAGTACATTGGCAATCATGCGAGCGTGAGCGCGGCGGGCGTTAGCTTCGTCGGCCCACGCCTTCTCTTCGCTCAGGATCGTTGACATGCGCTCCTCGCTCGAGGCGGAAAGCCATGGCACCCAGTCGCTGGGGAAGGCGATGCGTGCCTCGGCGAACTCGCCCTGATGCACGCAGGGAATGGTATAGGTGACCATGGGCTCGTCCTCATCGAGTGACACGTCGCCCGTCAGCGGACCGTGGCCCCATGCGCGGAAGTTATCGCCCTTGACGGCCGCCGTCCCGGCGGCAGCATTTGCGAAGTACACTTCCATCTCGACATCATCGGAATCCGCGGACCAGCCGTCGCCCACAAACTTCCAGTAGAGCTCGGCGGTATCGGCCCAATTCATAACCGCACCGGTCATGGTGTAGCTCACATAATAGATCGCGCTGTCGCCGCTCTCGTGGGGGCTGAAAACCTTGATCTTTACGCCGCCGTCGGACTGCTCAACCGTATAGACGCCGCTGTCGCCTTTGTTTGCGCTGTCGACCTTGTTAAACGCGGTGTCGTCTTCCTCGACGCTCAGCACATTGACGCCCGCCGCGCCGCCCTGCTGGTTAGAGCCTGTATTGATCTCCCAAAACACGCCGTTAATATCGTCATCGAAATCAAACTGGCGCCCCTCGACAACGGTCAGCGACCCATCGGCCTCGACCGTGGCACCGATATAGGTTTGGGTCATGGAGTAGCCGTCGGCGTGGGCGGTGACAGGCAGCAGAAGCAACGCAAGCGCGACAAACGCGCAGACGGAAACGAATCGCGCAAACAAGCGGCGCTGCCGGCAGGCATTGGCAACGGGGGCGTTCATAGGCACATCCTTTGTCTGTGATACCAGTAGCGCTATTGTCCCACGTTTGCGAGCTTGCGACGCGAGCTTCTAGGTCAGCGGAGCGCCAAACGGGATAAAAGTCACGCCCACGGGTAGTCGTTGGGGACGTTCTTAAACGACTAGTCATTTGGGACAGTCTTTAGCTGAGCCCGCGACCGGAGGAAAATACCACTTCATAGCTCCATCACAGGTGTAGCGGCTTTGTGTGGGTGCGGCGCGCGCTGATTGAGCCGGCGAACGAGGGGCATAAAGCAGTTGAGCGAAAACGGTTTGCCCCTTTGCCGTTCGCTCGAGGATCATGTCCCCCTTTTCCGCGGAAACCCCGGCAGTTGCGAAGAGCTGCCGGGGTTTCTGTCGTTTAAGGGGTTGGGCTGGCGGTCGGCAATCGAGGTATTGAGTCGGTGTCCGCCGCGCACAACGCACGGTCTTGGCAACTTGCGAGCGACGGCAACGCCTCCCCTGCCACGCCCCGCGCTATACTCGTCCGCATGGATATCAACGCATGCAACATAGCAACGCCTGCCGTGGCCACGTCGACGGCGCCCAGCACGCCCACGCCCGTCGTGGGTCGCTTCGCCCCGTCGCCCTCGGGCCGCATGCACCTGGGCAACGTGTTCAGTTGCCTGTGCGCGTGGCTTTCGGCCCGCAGCCAGGGCGGTCGCATCGTGCTGCGCATCGAGGACCTAGACGATCGCTGCAAGCGACCGGAGCTCGCCGCCCAGCTCATCGCCGACCTCGCTTGGCTGGGGCTCGAGTGGGACGAAGGCCCCTACTACCAGCATGATCGCTTGGATCTATACGAGACCGCCCTGCACCAGCTGCAAGACGCCGGTCTCACCTATCCCTGCTTTTGCACGCGCGCCGAGCTCCACGCCGCGAGCGCGCCGCACGCTAGCGACGGCACGCCCATCTACCGCGGCGCCTGTCGAGGTCTTTCCGCCGAAGAGATCTCCCGCCGCAGTGCCCTACGCGCCCCGGCCACACGCCTGCGCGTGCCCACCGTCGACGACCTCGCGGACGACGTGGTCGAGTTTGTCGACCGCACGTACGGCGCCCAATGCGAGGCGCTCGCCACCGAGTGCGGCGACTTTTTGGTGCGCCGCAGCGACGGCGTCTTTGCCTACCAGCTGGCTGTGGTGGTCGACGATGCCGCCATGGGCGTCACCGAGGTCGTACGTGGATGCGATCTGCTGGGTTCCACGCCGCGCCAGATCTATCTGCAGCATCTACTGGGACTGCCCACGCCGCGCTACGCGCACATCCCGCTGCTCATGTCGCCGGACGGTCGCCGCCTTTCCAAGCGCGACCGCGACCTCGACTTGGGCGAACTCCGTGCCCGCTTCGGCACGCCCGAGGCCCTTCTGGGATGGCTCGCAGGGCAAACCGGCGTCGCACCAGATACCACGCCGCGCTCTGCCAAGCAGCTGGTAGAGCACTTTAGCTGGGATGTTATCCGCGCGCACCGAGAGAACATCGCTGTAACGGCCGAGTAGCCAAATACGCCCCACCCCTACGCAACATCCCAAGGCTGGAGTTCGTCGCCCAGGCGAACGATGCAGTCGTAGAGCACGGTATGGCGCTCGGTCGGGTTGGCATCCCGATGAAAATGCCCGTAGTACCAGCGCTTGTAGTCCAAGCGGTCTTCCAACTCGTCAAAAAATGCCGTAAGTCGATCGACGGCGGGGCAATTCCAGCCGGGCGCCGGATAGAGCGTGGGCGAAAGCATGCGCGTAGAGCAGGTGTGGGTGACCACGTAGTCGACCTTCCAGCCCACGCTGTCGAGCTTCGTCCGTGCCTCCTCAAAGTTGCGCTCGTCCGGCAACTCCTGCGGCCACCAGCTGGAATACGGAATGCGGTATTCCTTGTCCACGCTCGTGGCGCCGCCCATGGTAAAGATTGCTGAGCCGTCGAGCTCGAAGACCTCGCCGCGCGTCAGGCGCCGGATGGGCGAGGTATCCGACAGGCGCTGCGTTAGCCCGCCGCGCCACAGCTCCATGGGCCGCTCCGCCCAATGGTCGAAGCGCTCGTGATTGCCGTCGACAAAGAGCACGGTGTAGGGACGCGACTCGAGCCAGGCAATATCGGCGCATTCCTCGGCAGAGAAATCCCACGGAAAGCCAAAGTCGCCGGCGACAATCAGATAGTCGTCGCTCGTCAGGCCATCCCCAAGCTCCCAGTCGCGGAGCTTTTGCATGTCAAGCCCACCGTGGATGTCGCCTGTCACATAGACCGTCATCGGATTACTACCTCCCTCTTGTATGCCTCGAGCTCGTGTTCGATGTGCTCGTCGCCCGTGGCATTGATCCACCACGGCCATTTAACGCAGCACACCGGCTCGTCTACCTGCGCAAACCACGCCTTGAGCTCGTCCAGGCTCACCGGCGCATAATCGTTGGCGTCCACGCCCACGTCGTAGCGCAGCAGCCCCTGCTTGCGGTTGAATTCGTTGTACGCGCTGCCGCAACTATGGATATGCCCATGCAGATGCCAGCCGCCATGTGACATGCCCTGCCAGTCGGTCATGGGATAGTGGCTCAGCACGATTTTCTGCCGGTCGATCTTGAGCACGCAGATGGGCGGCTCAACGATAAAAGCACCCGCCACCGCAGGCTGCGACCAGTCCTTGTCATGGTTGCCGGGCAGCAGATGAACACGCTTGCAGACAATCCTTTTGCGCAGCTCATAGGCATCCTGGACCGTCATCTTAAAGCTGAAGTCGCCTAGAATATAGAGCTCGTCGTCCGCAGCGATCTTGCTGTTAATGTTATCGATGATGGCGTCGTTCATCTGCGCAACGGTCGACCACGGCCTGCCGCTGAACCGCAGCATGTTCTCGTGCCCAAAATGGGTATCGCTGGTAAACCAGATCATGGGGGTCTCCTAACGTTCTTGCTCATGACTGCCTTCGCCGCCGCGCTCTACTCATCGGTGCGCCGCGCTTCGATCGGCACGACATCTTGGTAGATAAGACGATGCTTGCCATCGCGCCATTCGTCGTCATGGTAATGGCCAAAGAACCAAGTGCGGTAGTCGAGCCGACCGTCGAGCTCGCCCAAGAAGTTCTGCAGCGCGTCGTCGTAGAACTCGCGATTGCACTCCATGCACAGCTCGTCCGCCAAATCGACCGGGGCCTCGTGAGTCACCACATAGTCGACCTTCCACCCCATGCAGTCGAGCGAAGCACGACAGTGTTCCATCTCGCTCTCGCTCGGCATTTCCTCGGGCCACCAGGTCTTCCCCTCCTGGCGCCATTGCTTGTCGTGGCTCGCAGCGCCACCCATGGCAAGGACCGTGGTCCCCGCGATGTCGAATACCTCGCCGCGCATCAGATGGAGCACGTGCGGGCGCGCCTCGTGGACGAGGCCACCATTCCACTCCCACATCGGCAGCTCCGCCAGCAGATGGTGATTCTCATGATTGCCATCGACAAAACACGTGGTCCAGGGCTTGGACTCAAACCAGTCGAGCCAGTATTTGTCGGTGTTCGATCCGCTCCATATAAAGCCAAAGTCGCCGGCAACGATCACCACGTCGCCGCGCGTCAGCGTTCGGCCCAGCGGCCAGCTGTGCGACGAGAATCGGCTCGCCCCGTATTCGGCAATACCGTGAACGTCTCCGGTAACAAAAATGGACATCAAACAACACCTCCGCGCCGCGCGGCTCAGACCAATCCGACGCCGGGAATCAATACCAGTCCCCCAGCCACTCCGTCCTTTAGGGCTTACCCTTCGTTCTTCCATCCAAACGGGTCAAACACCCAAAAGATCAAATCGAGCACGCCACCGGTCGCCATGGCGCCGGCGAGGGCGAAGCAAACGTGCAGATAGCTCGCGCTTCGAAGCACGTCGAAAGGCCCCAGAGCGGCCAGCAGCGCGACCGCCGCGCCGGCAAGGCACAACGCGAGGCACGGCCCCGCGTCCATTACACCCTTCTTTACGAGATGTTTTGCGTTTTCACTCATTGGTATCGAACTCCTTAGGGGGTCGTTGCTTACGTCCATGCCGCCGAGACAGAGCAAGGCGGCAGGTTAAGTCTCCCACGCCGTGCGGACGCGTTTTTAGACCAGTGCGTCCACAGACTCCGCAGCATTGTGAAGCACTCTCGAAAGAGCATCTAAACCGTTGGCGGGCAACATACTGGGCAGGGAGTCTTACCCCGTTTGAGTGCTGCCGCCAGTGGCACGCTTGTTCTAATGGCGCTTTGGGGAAGTCCCTTACAGCCCGAAGCGCGGTGATAAATCTTGCCGTTCTTGGTGACGATTACCTTGATTTTTGAGGCGTCCACGCTGCGAGGTTCGATGGGCGCGGCCACCTTTTGGCGAGCCTGCGCCGATTTATGGGGCCTGCTTCTCAAAAAACCCGAGCCATGGAATCGGTTAATGTAGCCGTCAAAGCACCCGTCGAACAGCAGGCCAGTTGCCAAGCCCGCCATAAATCCACAGGCAATCGCAGCTTCTCCTCTTATTTGCATGCATTCCTCCTTAATCACCTTTTGAAGTCATAAAACACGGCGCGCGCAACAGGGTCCATGTCCCCTGCAGCGCGCACCGAAAGCGATCCGTTTTCCTCCGTCCCTAACGGATCAATTGATGGCGCTTATCGGACAGGAAGACGCCGGCGGCAACCAGGACCGTGCCGCCGATTACGAACGTCTCGCCCAGCAGGTCGGACGTATCGCCCGTGGCGGGCATCGTCGTCTGCTGTGTTGTGGCCTCGGTCTTTGCAGCCATGTGCTTAGCCTGATACGTCACCTGAGTAGCTTGAGCCTGGGCAGCGGCGCGCTCGGCCTCATCCTGACGGGCAATTTCGGCGTTGAGTGCAGCAATAGCCTGGTCGAGCTCGGCCTTGGCGGCGTTATAGTTGGCAAGCGCCCCCAAGTAGGCCGGTGCCACGGCATCGGTCGCGGCTACAGCTGCATCGAGTTCCGCCTTAGCGGCAGCAGCGCGTACGGCGGCATCGTGGGCCGCGGCGATCTTGGCGTTGAGCGCCTCGTCCGCAGCGGCATCGCCGCCCTTAGCAATGGCATCGGCGAGATTAATCCCACGCAGGCGAGCAACCGCGTCGGCGGAAGCATCGCGAGCGGCAGCCGCATCCGCCACGGCATCGTCAGCTGCAACCACGTCGTACTCGGCATCAACCACAGCCAACGTCGCCGCATCAGCAGCGGCGTCGGCGGCAGCCTTGGCATCCGTCGCCTGATCAAGCGCAGTTGCCGCGCCCTTAAGCTGAGCCGCGCGAGCAGCAGCCGCATCGGACTTCGCCTGGGCAGCGGTTATGGCAGCACGAGCATTTGCCGCTACTCCCTTAGCAGTGCCAAGTTCAGCCTGAGCCAAAGCGGCCTCAACGTCAGCCTGATCAGCCGCGCCCTTGGCGGCAGTCAGCGCAGCCTGCGTCTCGCGCTGGACGGCACGAGCATCCTCGAGCACCGAAGACGCCGCATCAAATGCACGCTGAGCAGCGGCGACATCGGCCGAATACGCAGCCAGCTCATCCTGAGCAGCAGTGAGTGCGTCTTCCTTGTCGCTAACACTGGCGCGAGCAGCATCCAGCGCACGCTGGGCGGCAGCAGCCTTGTCCTTGGCGACATCGAGCGCACCGGACTTGGCGGCAACAACGCCCTGCGCCGCGGCAACCGAAGCGTTGGCCGCGTTCAGATCGGCGCGAGCATCGCTCACGGCACGCGCGGCGACCTCGGCCGCCGCCTGCTTTTCCCCCACGGCAGCCTGGGTATCCGAGACCCCAGCCGCGGCGGCGTCAACATCAGCGGCAGCGGCATCGGCCTGCGCCTGCTTCGCAGCAACGGCCTGCGCCGCTGCATTCACCTTGTTGCTAGCGCCAGCAGCCACACCCTGAGCGGCAGCGAGCTCCTTACGAGCGGCATCAACACCCTGCTCGGGATTCGCCAGAGAATCGCACCATGCATTCAGCGCGGCCTCGTACTCGGCGACCGTCATCGGGTTAACGTTATACGGCTCGCACCATCTATCGGACGTAACAAACGTCTGCGCCTGCGTTTTCCAGCCGCCCATCGTCCCACGCGTGCAGACGCCCATGCCCGTCACGGTGTAGTCGGGATTGATCACGTTGATGTAATGGCCGACCGTATGTACACGTCCGCCATGTTCAGCCACATAGAGATCGATTTCGTTACCATGCTGACGATAAAAATCGAAAGCAGCCTTTCCCGTAAGACCTGTCGTGCCAAGTGAGGCGGCCGCACTGTCGAAAACGGTCTTTTCCTCATCAACCCACTGCTCAAACGGATTACTTCCGAAGTTCCACGCTACGTTTTCGCCCACACTGAACTGCTCGGCGTGCGCAACCTTGGTGTCGGAGTAATTCGCATCGGCAATGGCAGTCGCCATCATGTCGTACGTCACCTTGAGCTCGCCCAAGCCCACGCTCGCACGGTACTTGTTGCACGCCTTGAGCCACACGATTGCCTGCTTCATGTTGGTCAGGCTCGTCGCATCAACTTCCTCGCCCACCTTGTTGTAGCTAGCGAGTTTGCAGTTGAGGATGAGGTTCGCAGCCTCATCGGCGCCCACGCTCTTAAAGAACGTGATAGCACCCTGACGGTAGTTCTCCGCCGAAGCATTCGCCGTGGCCTGAGCGGCATCGAGCTTGGCCTGCGCCTGAGCAACAGCCTGGTCGGCCTGCTGTTTTTGAGCCTTTGCCTGGTCAAGTGCCTTGTCGGCAGCATCTTTCTCGTCCTTGGCGGCCGAGAGCTTGGCCTGGGCATCGACCAGCGCCGTAAGCGCAGAGGCATGATCGGCTTTGGCCTGGTCGACGGCGGTGTCGGCAGCAGCCTTGGCGGCAGCAGCGGCATCCAGCTTGACCTGGGCATCGACCGCAGCTTGCTGCTGATCGGCGAGCGCCTGCTGGGCAGCCTGCACCTCGCCCTCAGCAGTGGTCACTTCCTGCGAAGCGGCAGCGAGTTCACTCTCGCGCTGCGACTGAACGGACTTCGCGGCAGACAGCGCCTCGGAGGCAGCGGTCACCTTTGCCTTGGCGGCCTCGTACTCCGGACCCGCAGCACCCTGCTCGGCGCGGTCAAGATCAACCTTGGCAGCATCGTAGGCCGCCTGCGCGGCGTCCACATCCGCATCTGCCGCGGCCTTTGCCTGCTGAGCAGTCGAAAGCTTGGCCTGGGCATCCTGCTTTTTAGCCGCAGCAGCATCGGCAGCAGTCTGGGCATCCGCAAGCTTGGCCTGTGCGTCAGCCGCCTGCTGTTTCGCCTGCCCCAACTCGACTGCGGCCTGCTCGGCGGCAGCTTGGGCCGCAGCAACGGCCTCGGGAGTTGCATCGGACGCGGCAGCCTGCGCAGCCTCGAGCGCGACCTGGGCATCAGCAGCCGCCTTCTGGGCAGCCGCGAGCACATCGTCCTTATCCGCCAAGTCCTTCTTGGCAGCATCGAGCGCAGCCTGTGCACCTTCAAGCGCCTTAACATCCGCATCGGCCTTGTCCTGCGCGGCGCCCATCTGCTGCTCCAGCTCGGCCGACGCAGCAGTAGCAGCAGCGTCGCTTGCACCGCGAGCTGCGTCGTAAGCGCCCTGCGCTTGCTGCTGTTTGGCGGCAGCAACGTCGTAAGGGACAGCCGCCGTTTCCAAATCCGCCTTTGCGGCCGCCGCCTTGGCGCGCGCCGCATCCACAGCTGCCTGCAGGCTCGCAACCTTCCGTGCAGCAGACGTAGCGCCCACGCCGGCACCCGCCGCAGCAGTGCTCGTCAGCGGAGACATCACCGCAGCAGACGCACCCGCAGCTTCAATGCCGCCAGCACTCTGCGCCACCGCAGTCAGCGGAGACAGCAGCGAGCCACTCGTCATGGCGATCGTTGCCGCGGCGACCGTTGCCACGCGCCCCACAGCCTTGGCCTTACCCGAAATACCACAGCCAGTGTTCTTGTTCATGTTCCTGCTCATTGCCGATTCCTTCCCACGATGAGCTGTTGTTTGACGCAGACAATCAATCCGACGCGCCCCACTAGAAGAGGCGATACCGGTGCCATTAAAATCAGGCAGCCAATTCGCAAGCGGGTCGGCGCAGGCAGACCCCAAGCTCGTACTCCCACTCGCGCTCAACATCGTTCAGATACTCGAGTTCTTCAGCGCTCAGCTCAGAGCCATCCTGATAATACTGCCTACTCATTGCCTCAGAACTGCAATAGCAGTCTCGAATAGCGTCGAGATCGATTTCGTCGGTATTGTCGTTGTAAAAGATGAAATTGCTGGTATTCACGCTCAAGCCCCTTAAACATCATCTCAACTTGCTGTGCTTGGTCTCCTTTGAGACCCCATCTCATGTGCTATGACTGCAGTATATGTGCTCTAATTGTAGTGTGCAAGAACTTTTTTAGATTTCTAGCGCTTATAACGATTTTGTCTCCTCACGAATGAACAGCGCTCTCCACCGCCGCACCCTCGCGCGCGGCATATTCGTTGAGATACTTGACCGGAATCGGCCACCTAGAAGGGGCCTTGTAGCGCGAAAGGCCCACGTTGACCAGCTGAACCAGCAGCTCAGACAAATCATCGCCTTCGAGCACCTCAATCGACCGCACGTGAATCGCAGTTGCCATATCCTCCTGGGTGCCGTTGTTGACGCCCACAAAATAGCAAGTCTTGCCCGCGCGCTCGAACGTTCCAATGCCGTAATAAGGCGAGTTATAGCTCTCGAAAAACTCCTTCTTACGCCCTGCCTTGCCTGTGAGCTGATGCTCGCCCACCAGGGCCATAAAGTTGTTGGACAACGTCGTCAGTCCCGTATCCCGCACGCGCGCAAGCATAGACCTCCCGTCCGCATGCACGTCAAAGACATAGGCCCCCTTATCGAGCTTGCCGTCCGCGGTCAGCAAATCGAGTTCCATCTCGTCCTCGGGACCATCCTCCGCCGAATGTGAGGCATAGCGCATGCCACCATCCGCGCCAATCGCCAACGTAGCGATACGCGAATCCAGCTCAATCTTGCCCTTCTCTTTGTGCGGCACATCGACCAAGCCGCACACCGTCACCGACTCAATACCCAAAGCGTCAAGGTCAAACGCCGTCACCCGCTTGTTGACAACATCCTGCTTTACCAGCAGTTCTTTGAGCATGGCACCCAGGATCGCCTCTTGCGCGTTGCGATCCTTTTGCTTTGATGCCACCTTAAATAGTGGTTCGCACACATCCGGCGTCACGTGTTGTTCCACCACGCCGGCATGCAAGGCATAGCCGTCGTCCTCAGCAACCTCATTGGGCACAACGACAAGGTTCAGCGCCCGCGAATCCACGGTCCTTCCGCCATACGATGCGCGAACGCCCCACGAGGAATCGTTAAGTCGATCGGCCAGCCGGCGTGCCACTTCGGCAAACCCATTACGCGCAAACGACACCACGATTCGCTGCCCCACCATGCGCTCCGCAACTACGCGAGCGTATTCATCACCCTTGAGCACCTCGTAGAAGCTCTTGCGCGGGTATTCCATGAGCGTCACCCGCGCGAAGTCGCTGTAACGGCGTTCAAGAATCTGCAGCTCTCGGTACAAAATGCCCTTCTTGGTATAGGCGACTTTGTCCGCCTGGGCCGAGAACGTCAGATCACGACGCTTGGACGGCTTGTCGCCCCTGGCACGACGCAGGATGTACTCGTCCTTTTGTTCATGGGCAAGCACCATCGTCGCCACGGGCGATAGCCTGTAGCCTACTTGGCTCTTAATCTTCTCGAGCTCTTTCTCGTCACCTTGTGCCCTGCCAATAAGCACACGGCGCTTGGAAAACGTCCGAATCTTAAGATCGAAGGCGCAATCCTCGTCGATAACGATTTCAACCGTTTCGATCTTGGCAGGTCCCCTTCCATCGCTTTCGACAGCATCGCGGCGAGCGCCCTTGGCGCTAATGACATACAGGTGCCCGGTGTCATTGGGAGCCTCGTCCTCAATCCCCTCAAACTGAGAGCAGGAGTTGAACAGCAGACGGAGCGCAACGTAATCGTCCAACTCGTTCCAATTAGTTTTAATCGGAACCACTTGCTCCTGATAAAGCGAAGCGTTGAGGTCGCCCGTCTTCATGCCTGCTTTGACCATCAGAAAGACGCGGTTGTCTGCAAGCTGCGTGAGCGCGACGACCTTGCCCGTCTGGCACACATCGGCCATGAAGTTCGCCACGGCATGCTTGCCCGCATCGCCCACGTTACACCAAAAGACCGAGTAGCGCTCCTCAGCAGCAGCGGCATCGAGCTGCAGCTTAAACTCGGATACAGCAATGTCTCCCAGACCACACGACTGGTTATGCTTCGATTGCACGATGAACCGCCTCCATCATCTCCAGATTGATTGCACCGTCAGCGGCCATATAAGGAACGGAGTACACAGTCCCCTCGGCATCGAGTGCCTTGGGCACGCACTCAAGCGCTGCCCCATCAGCCAAAACGTTGACGATTAGCAGGCGTTTCGCCCCAACCTTTTGAGCCTTGGCCCTAAAGCGCTCGGCATCCGACGCCTCGCGACCGTCGCGAACATAAGCGATATAGGCACCGATGCGATAGTGCTTAAAGTCGATCCACACCCCGGTCTTGTTGCCGGCGGCATCGAGCACCTCAAAGTCGCCGCCCGTCTCGGCATGGGCAGCATCGCCACGCGTAAGCGAATAACGGCCATCGTAATACGCCTCAAAAATGGCCCTGCCAGCAGACTCGCCCAGCTCTCCCAGATACACCGCCTGGAACATATAGGGCGTCATATGCGCCGTCGCCGCTGGCTGCAGTGCCGCGGGCACCCCGTCGCGCGACCAGCGCTCGCGCACCTCGCGAATCGAAAGCAGCTCGGGCACACGCGCCGCAGCCTGGCTCACCTGGCGAACCGTCGCGCCCTTTAGCCCCTTGTCACAGCGGCAGGAATCCTCCAGACGAGCGGCGATCTGCTCGACGGGTTCACCGTCATAGCGGGGAAACTCAAAATGCGGCACCTTGCATGCCCCACCTTCTGCATAGGCATAGCCACTCGTGGCGTACGGCATATGCAATGCGGTGCTTCGGCGCGCCGGATAGCTCGTAAGGTCTTCCCACGACAGGCAAAAATGATGCAGATAAAAGTCGCGCTCGCCATCAAAGGCAGCGAGGTCCTCCTCCCCGGCATTAAGCGAGGTAACTTTCCACGCCAGCTTCTCGTGCTTTTGCTTGGCAAGGTTGTTCCTAAAGGCAGCAAGATTCTGCTGCTTGGCGATAGCAAGGTCCTTGTCATCCGCCATATGATTGTTGACCGCCGCGCACGCACCGACCACCCGCTCCAGCTCGTAGCCCATCGGCAAATCATGCAAGAACGAAAAGTTGCAATCGTTCGCAATCTCGCGGTCGAGCATCACCTGCACACGGGGCATCTTCACGCTCGTGCGTATCAAACGGCCCACAGCCTGCGCAACAATACGAGCACCTTCGACCTGATAAGAGGTGGTGTTGCGAACTGGCAGACCCTGTTTGGCGCCAGACAGCAACAGCTGTACGTTATGTCGTTTCTTGGTAAACGGAACCTCGCCGCGCGCTACCAGTTCCTCCTGCTCCACCACGCCAAGTAGCGCCTGCTGGACAAACTTATTTGAGTTGATCTCCACTCCCCAGGTCAAACGACTTGTGGGCGACTCGATATATAAGAAATCAAGATCCATCTTGGGGCGACGGTCGACATTTTCAAAGCCGCAATCGACCTGATGAACCATGTCGCACAGATTCTCCGGCACCTTGTATTTGAGATTCTTGGAAAAGCCGCCGGCCGAAAGATTGATGAACATCAGGGTCGGCTGGCCCAGCTCGAGACGTTTTTGAGCGCCACGCCAACCTGCATCCCATTCCGCAGCGTTAAAGCACGGCACCATGTCCTTGGCGGCCTCAAGCGATTTCTCGTACGACATCTCGGGGCACTTGACGTTTCTAATCACCAGCTCCGCGACAATCTCGCGTGCAAGATCCAGCGCCAGACTATTGAATTCGCCATGGTTTCCCATGTGGCGCGTGGTAAAAACGGCTCCCGCCTGTTGCTCGTTACGCGCCACACCACGGGCCCAAGTGCTCACGGCAACGAGCGTCTTGCTCAGGCGCTTCAGCTCAAACTCGATGCTCTTGGCGTCGCTTATGCCCACCTTGTCGGCAATCTTTAAGCGCAGGCGCACCGCAAGGCCCTCACTCACGCCAATCCCGTCAAAGAACCGCATCGCGCGCTCGTACACCTCGTCGGGCGACACGATGATGCCGCCAAAGGCGCCGCCTGCCAGCGCGACCATGCCGGCAATCTCCTTGGACTCATCCACCCAGGCAATATCGACGTCGTACTCCTTCGCAGCCTGTTTGTTAAACAGTTTGGTCTGTCGCACGATCTCCTGGTTGAGCTCCGAAATCCAAGTATCCTTGCGAACCACACCATGGACCTCGTCAAGGTAATCGAGGTTGAAGTTTTTAACGGTCGGCGCGCTCCATGTCGCGCTCATGCACACGCAAGGCGCTTTGGCGGCAATGGAGGCAAGGTAGGCCTCGGGCATGCGCTCAATGCCATGGCTGGTTAGGTACGTGGTAAACATGTGCTCGATGGTGGTTTCCATCACTAAGTAGTCAACGCCACGCGCATACATCGAGTCATCGGCGGCATCGATCTCGTCGTTCTTGCGATCTTTAAAGAACAGCGCCAGCATCAACGCATCCCAAAAATACTTCTCGCTGGTCTGGTTGTTCCTAATGCCCAGGGCATCGATGATGTTCTTGCGCGAAAGATCGTCCTTGTACGAAATGCTGCCGTAGTACAGCTTGTCCATAAGCGTGGCACAGCGGGCAAGATGGCCCACCACCATCCTGACAAGGCCGCGCGCACGGCGCACCGCCTTATTGACGGTCTGCTGCTCGTCCGTCCCACAAGACGTAATCATGTTGCGGTGGCGGCGAGTATCGAGCTCATAGCGCAAGGGATTCGACAGGCTATCGCCCACCGAAATATCGTCGCTGCCAAACAGATGACGACCGGCAAGCTGCTCGTCTTTCGCCTTGTCAGACAGGGCAAAAGGCTGCTGCAGCTCCATATCCTGAATACACGCAGCGATCATCTTTTGAATACGCTTGGCACCCTTGGCGATCTCTTCGGCAGCCGTCTCCACACTTGCGCGCGAAACCTTGCCCGTTGCCGCGTTTGACCCCTCGTGCTCGCCCGAGGTCGAGGCATGCGTATAGACCGCCATCCACTGGTCCCGATTTCCCAGCAGCAGAGGATCAACCACGCCGCCATTAAAATGGCGGTCAAGAATACGCAGCATCTCGTCGGGCTGAAATTTCATATGTCCCGCCGCCAGCATCGACAGCATATCGGCCTTCGCATGGTCGATCTCGTCAAAGATAAACAGGCATTCGTCGACAACCGCTGCGTTAAAGAACACGACGCTCGCTCCTGTCACCGTATCGATTCTATTGACGAGTTTTTGCGGCGTGCACGCGATCACATGCGGCGTGCGCTTATCGTTGAGCAATGCCGAGGGCCAAATCCGGGGAATCTCCTCAAAGCCATGTGTGATGCTCTGACGTCCACGACTCACCGCTCGACGCAAGCTCGCGTCCGCCACCGCCAGCTTATCCCACAGCTCTGGAGTGAGGCGGTCGACGACGCTTCCCAGACGCTCCTTCTTGTCCAAAATGCCCAAAAGATCATCGGCGATCTCCATCGCGCTGTTCCACGCGTGCGCAATGTCGCGATGAACAGCCTCGTCCTTCGCCCCAAAGGGGCAGGAAATATCGCGCGGCCTTATGCTGCCCTTATCAAACGCGGTATCGATCCAGTTTTTGATGTTCTCGCCCGCGCGCGGAAGATCGAACACCATGCGTGCCGCATCGTCGCAGTCCATGCCTTGCTCAACCAGCAATTCGCGCACGCTCGCAACGTAGTTGTCACGGTTGTCCTTGCCCGGAACCACAAATACCAGGGTATGGCGACCGGGGCATTTGTTAAAATAGCCCGACTCATCCCAGCCGCCGGCAATCAGGTCGGCCGTGACCTGCTCGGCCGTGTAGTTTTTACCCGAGCCCGTCGTGGCGCCCAAAAAGTACAGGCCGTTGTTGTCCTGGTCCTTGGCGCCGTCCTGGTCCTGGGGGACAAACAGCGCACGCTCAAAAAACTCGCGCATCGCCTTTTGGCGCGCAAGATAGGGAGCAAGCTCCTTGTCGCCCGCAGACAACGGACTCGATTGACAGTTCAGTTCCCACGTGGCCATGGTCAAACCTCCGATTTAGTTGTTGCATGTGTTGAATACCATCCCATGCGGACAAAAACTCACGCAGGGCGGTTGAGGTGGCGGCGTCTATGCCGCCGAGAAAGGGAAAGAGAAGAAAGAGAAACAGTCGGCGATTACTCGCACGAAGCGAGCAGCTTCTTAAGATCGCACTCCAATGCCTCGCGCTCCTCAGCGTCGATCGCCGCGAGGGCGACACGCATCAGGGACACCTCGCACGGAGACTCGCTTGCACAGCTATCTCCCAAAGACCTGCGAAGCATGACCGTGCCTGTTCCCGGGCAAGCGGAACAGGAGCGCTACGCGCAAGAATACGAGGCAAAGCAGCGCGCCTACGAGGACGCCCTTAAGCAGGCAGAGCATTACGCATCGAGCAAAGGAACGATGCAGCAACTGGGATCGGCAGGCTGTCTGGACTTTTGCCGACAGCCCGCCGATCAGGCGCGCCATTCAGTGAAGTGGCTAAAGATTGCCATCGGACTTTGCGCTGGCCCTGGCCGCCTCTTCGTCCTCAATCAATTTCCTGACCGCTGAATAGGCGTCATACGTAGCGTCTTCGATCTTATCCAGGGCTTCTGGATTATGCATGCACCCGCCCTCCTGGAGTTTCTGGATCAAAAACCAAGCAGCAGCGAGCAAGTTGTCGACATCCTCAACATCCAACTGATCAATCGAATACGCACTATCGTGGAGCTCCAGCAAATATGAGCTGGCGACGCGGATGGCCTTACTTACATATGGCTCAAGATCGTATTGGGGGTAGCGGGCATCGAGGGCCGTTAACGGATCGGTCGGCTCAACCCAATAGAGCATCGTTGCGCTCTCGCGCTTCTCCAGCGGATACTGCTCGACCGCCTTTTCCCAGCTTACATACCAGGGATTATCGTCCTCGTCTGCAAGCGATTTGCAGTAATAAAGTGCCGTAGCAGCACTTGCGCAAGAATAGTAATGGCGCGCCCTGCTCTTCTTGAACTCATCGTTCAGCTCATCGTTGTAAAACAGCTCCGCCTCCATGACCAGGAACGGACCATCCTCATCCGTAATGCTCATGGGATAGTTGTTGCACTCATAGTCCGGATACATTTTGTCTCCAATCAACCGTTCGGACACATTAACAAGCAATATCGAAACCGCACTCACGTGAAGAGCTGTCGCCCTCGCGCCAATCTGCAAGTTTTTCTCACCGCATGAAAAGAGCTTGCGATTCTTGCAAGTTTTTCTCACGCCGTGACAAGAACTTGCATGGTCGCCCCGCTACCTGCGCCACGAGGCAGCAAGGATAATGGGAATCCCGGCAAGGCACACCGCCAAGGCGACGGCCGCGAACGCAAGCACGATGGCCACGCTCACGACGACATAGGCCACGGCAATGAAGGCCAGTGCCAGCAGGCAGGCAAGCAGTTCGGCCACGTAGCACAACACCAGGTTCGAGCTCGCGCGCTTCAGCAGGACGTCGGCGAGGCGGACAAGCTCGACGGCAAAGCCGCTGCCGAAATTACGGCCAGGGCCCTTGGCAAGGAACCACTTGAACAGGCACATCAGGGCGCAGCCCAGCATGATCATGATGGAAACGGTCCATGCATTGTGCCCCGACTCAACAAGGTGCTGGTCACCCATCGCGCTGCCGTTGATGAGCCAACTCGTTCCATAGTCCATGAACAGCATCGCCAGCAGCAGGCAGGCGCTTACCGCGGCGAGAGAGCGCGACACGCGCCTGCTGAACACCGGAGCCTCGCAGCTGAGCCCAAGGCCCTCGCGGACACGCCAGACGGCATGGTAGGCGGGGTACGCCGCGATGAGCGCGGCCACGAGCAGCGACGCCCAGTCGGACCCGGGCGCCGCCGACGCGTACTCCGCAATCGCGGGAACGGGGTAGGCGGTATGGAACGACTCGTTCAGGAACAGCGCGGCCTCGCCCTTCCAGACGCAAAACGGGGCGGCGACGGAGGCGATGCCGGCGACTGCAACCGCGGCGACGGCAATGAGCAGCGCGCCCTGCACGAGCTTGACGACCTCGCCTTTGGCGGTGCGGGGTGCAACTTCAGCGACAGTGGACGAAATTTGGATAGAAGTGTTCATGATCTTCCTTTCAAAGAAGGCTACGTTCGCAAGCTAATGTAAGAAAAACGATGTCTTCGAGGGATTGGACAAGACTGTTGCCCTCAGAGGCAAACAAATGTCGTTATCGGCATATTGGCCGCTCGGGTACTTCATCATTGCGCATTTGTAATTCATCAAATCGCAGGGTCTCATTACGCTCAAGCAGAACAGATTGAATAAGCTCATGGACAGCGGCATTGCGGTAGCACAACGACTCCCACGTGGCCAACAAGCCGTCAACAACTCCCTTGTAAGCAACAGAGGAGTCCTCGAGCTCATAGGCAAGATCAATTGCCTCGTCAACTATCTGCCTCATCTGCAAAAGCGTGCACGTGAGATCCGCCTCACTCGACTCGTCGCAAATATAAATACAATCGGACTCAAGCATCTTTGAATCTCCCTTCGAACAACTGATACCTGCAGAATAGTGAAAAGAGATAAAAAGCAACCCGCAATCTACCGCTATATAGCGGTAGATTGCGGGTTAAACCATAAAGCGCACTTAGCCTTGGGCCAAATTACGACTTAGATTCAAATAGGTCGCATATCTCTTTGGCTTTCGCCAGGGGATACTGCGCGTAGTAGAATACGTCGCCGTTCTTTTCTCCGCACACAAAGACTGCGCCCAGCCCCAAGCCTTTAGCGGACGGAACTTTGCATTGTTGTACGCTCTCTTCGCCTTCATCGAAAAGTCGCAGATACCCTTGTTCCATCAGAATAGTGTTGGCATCTTCAGCCCTAATCCCTGAGCCACCCTCTCTCAGTATTTTCGAAATCGAGGCATAGCCCTTAGCGCTTGCCTGATCCATTGAGTAACAGACCGGCAAACGCTCGGCCCCCGCAAAAGCCGCTTCGTAAGCAATACCCTCTCGCATGATTTCCACACTCTTATGACCAGATTCATCAAGCTGAAAAGCAACGAAAAGGCATCGAAGCGCCAGCCAGACCTCGCCCGCGCTAACCATCTCTTTTCGGTCGGTGTGACAGGCGCTATTACGAAATTCAGTAAATCGACCCAGTGTTTCGCCGAGTGTCCTCCACCAGTCCCCCTTTGACGCCTGCGTCAATTCAGCATTTTCAACTCGAACAGAGGATGCCAGTAGCTCACTCTTTTTTTCAATTAACCTTTTGTATTGACCGAGGTTAAGGCCCTCAAGCTCCTTGAGTGGCTTTCTTGCAACAACATAATCGGGAGCAATGGCCTTCAAGGTCGGCAGCAATTTCAAACGCAAGTATCTCTCCGCCGCACGGCAGAACATTAGCAGGCAAAATGCGCAATCTGAATCGCTATCGGTGCCAACACTGCCAATGCCAAATATCTTGCACAGAAGAAGCCCCTGCTCGATATTCTCAAGCACCCTATTTTTGCCATTTTGGTCGCACTCGCAATCAGCGAATGCGCTTTGAAGAGCTTCGCGCGAAGAAAAGCCTATGATTCGACAGTCTTCTGCATCCAGATTAAAGCTTTTGAACGCTTCGCCCACGTTGTCCAAATAGGAATCGGTGTTTACATCAGGGCACCAAACATCTTTATTGTCATCTTTCTTGTCGTCTTCATTGATATGTTCCTCGTCCGCGCCAGCTGTCTCCCTTGGAAGAGATTCTCCTCGCGGCAGCATATCCTTGGCTGCATTGAGTTCCTCAATAGCGCCGGTTTTCTGGTAATTTTCCCAATGCACAACCCATGCCGTATCGAGAATGCGCTTCATCGTTGCAACGTTCTCGTTAATCTTCCACGCTGCATAGTCAGCAATTACGTAGAGGCGATACTTGGCTCGGCTTGCCGCAACATTCACGATATTTGGGTTTACAAACTTGATTGCGCCCTCACAACTGCGCCTTGTATCACACCCCAAGACAAATACCACTTGATGGGCTTCTTTACCTTGGAACGTATGAACCGTACCAATATTATGCTTTGCGAATGCACTCCAAGCACGCTCTGCTATTCCTTCAGGCGTCTCTTCTAACAGCCTATTCTTAAGCCCGCTGACAACAGTTTTAAACGGAGAAATGATATAGAGGCTCGGAATAGAACACTCTTCATGCTCACCCGACCCGCCGGCTTTTTTCTCTGTCGCAGCTGCCGCTTTCCCAAAAGCGTCCTTGACAATTTCATACACTCTGTCGCCCTGAGCATCAACATAATGGTCGCGATTTCCACGTTCAAATCCCGCAACATTGATCCACTGTGAGGACTTTAGATAAAAGCTGTCGGCGAGATCCTTTTTTGGATTAGCCGTCTCGTTAAGCATGGAGCCCTGATACGAGATCTCATTTGAGATATCGAACATGGGTGATATGCAGCGACGGTGAACCACAAGCGGGCAGCCAATCCATTGATCATCCTCGCCGTTGCTGCGCAGGTGACCATAGGGGTTAACGGCGTCGGCGAGTCGCTGGACCGAAGCCATATCCCCCTTAAAAGGTAGTAATACTTTTTTACCGAGGACAGCGCGGAGCTCCTTAACATCCCCCGTGATCACAGGCTCAATCTGAGAAGGGTCACCGACAATCATTGCACGTCGACTGCGAGCAAGGGCGCCCAAAGCAGCATACGGCACAGCCTGTCCCGCCTCATCTATTATCAGCAGGCCAAATAAAGGGTCTTTCCCAATCTGAATGTCCTCAAACATGCGGCCAATCGACGCAAACGTGGAAGAAATCACTGGGGTAAGCAAACTGAGCGTCTGAAAGAGCGCAGGGGCCATACTCCTTCTATCGGCTTGCGTGAACTTTATTAACTCCTTTTTGCCAGAATCGACCCCCTTGTCTTTGGCTCCCCAGTATGTTCGTAGAAGCGCAATGTTGTTCCGCATACATTTTGATTCAAGGATGAACTCGCGTGTCACCTGCAATGCATAGAGAAATAGCAGGTTGCGGTCCTTTTTTAGGTCAGGGTCATCGGATGGATTATATAGATGAGTCTTTTTTCGGCTTTCGCTATCCCCCTTTGAGATGCACTCGACAAAATGCCCATTAATCGTCTCAACAGATTCAGCACCATCGACTCTGTTGCGCTTTTGACCTTGGATCTTCACCCACAAAGAGGATAGTTCCTTCTTTTCATTCTCTAGTTTTTCGTATTTGTTCTCGAATTTCGTACGCAGCGCAACAAGCCTCTGGTCCGGTGCGGTTTGCAGCATAAAGGAATCGAGCTTCTCACGGCTATCGGACAAACGGCTCCTATTGAAGATGCTCCCGATCAGCCCACTGGCCTTTTCTTCCGCATCGCGCAATTCTGCTTCCAGCCTATTCCTTCTCGCCTCATAATCAGCAGTATCCTTCGCAATGTCATCAAGATATTTCCGGACATCACCTGCGGCACTGCCTTCAAAAGGACGAGACAGGCATACCGTTTCGGTTGTCAGCTCTTCAACTATCTCTCGCTCGTCCTTTTGACACCTACAATTTAATTGGGACAAATGCTTCTTGCTGTTCAGAAGTTCGCGCTCCCCGGCTGCTTGCTCCTCCATTCTGTTGAATCGCTCGGTTACCTTTTTGTATTGAGCAAGAAACAGCTTCTTCGCCTTAGAAAACCGCTTGCCCTTTCCTACCTGGGCTTTAAACTGCAGCGAAGCTAATTCACAATTCCTAAAACTATTAATATTCCTTCGGTTTCCGAGGCATGCCGCAATCATAAGTCCGAGATGCCCGGGGTCTCGAAGGTTGCCCTCATTGTCTACGAGCGCCGAAGAAAAATAGAGGTCTTCTACCGTTTTCTGCTCGCTTGTCTTTCCCCAAACAATATTGGACAAATCTGACTCTAGAAACTCTTTTTTCTCAGATTCGTCAATCCCCTCCAAAAAGGCTTTCCCATCAGGAAGCTCTTTGGCGATATTCTCAACTGCTGCATTGTTTGTCGAGCAGACCAAGATGCTGAGTTTTTTAATCTTGTCTCCAGTTTCGCCCTCCTTAAAACGGTAAGGATTCTTTGCGAACTGGAGGTATCGTTTGCTCAGTTCCACCTCTTCGAAGGCGTCATCGGGCTTGTCATATTCACACAGCAGACGGGCTTTTTCGACAACGTTAGCCGCAACGATATCCTTGAGCAGGGTTGTTTTTCCCGTGCCCGGAGGACCGTTAACCGACATAACGTCGTTTGCGGGGTATTTGCGCGTCGAACTGCCACGACCAACCGCAAGATTTACCGCCACTTGCTGCATCAAGCTCAAGGAGTATTTACTCGGCCAGCGACCAATAGGTGTAGCGCCAGCTCCCAACACCTCAGAAAAGAAATTTGCACGGGCAGTCAGATCATCATCGTCTTCGCCGCCCAGAAGATCAATCTTTTCGCAGGCAGGATCCTCCCCCAAGCCGCCTTTAAGGTAAGCGGCGACAAGGGGCAGCGGCCCCTTGTCCAGATCGCCGAATGACCCTGACTTGTACTGCTCATTTATCCGGGAAATATCTTTTGCGAAAAATGAGTGACAGAGGGATTGGTCGAACGTTGGACACGCATCGTCCCCGTTGTCCTTTGGCTTCATTGCCCTATATTCGACAAGCAGCCTTGAACACCACTCGCTAATACGTTCAGCCCCGCCACCGTCGGGAAGGCAGCCGGCTATCCCCTCAATCATTGGCTGGACGCACCTATTGACAATGCCCCTAATGACACCATATGTCAGCTTTGTTCCAACGAGTTCTTGATTGAGCTTCTTGCAAATATCGTCCTGCTCTTTATCAAAGCTACCGATGGCATTTAGGCTATTCCCGACGTTCCTCTTCAACCACCAAAATAAGGAGGACAACTCGAAGCTGACAAATTGACCATCAGGACTCACACCTAATAGTGCAACCGTCATGCACTCATCCTCTTTTTCGATTTCATTCCCCGGTTTTTCTGCAAGATATGTCATGACCGCTTCGCGCGGAACGGAGCCCAGATGACAATAAATCGTTGAGATCGGCCAGTTTTCGCCGTTTGTGACACTATCCGCACGTTCTCTCGCTTCTTCAAAAGGCGTCCTAAGGTCCTGGTCGTCCCGCTCTTCTGGAACAAAGCAGTCATCAAGCATTCCTTTTCTGGGCCTAGGCGGGTTTTTCTTATCTTCGGGTTGGTCACCTTGGCTCAAAAAATCGAGTAAATACCAGTAATCCAACGCATCGCCAATTGCTTGCTTTTTCTCAGCAGGGGTCATTTGAATCAGTCCTCGCACTCACATAGATACATTTATGTCCAATGATGTCCACGACGTCATCGCGCAATTTCTTTGGTTGAAGTATCTCAAACACATCGAGCCACTTCATCGCCCATGTTTTCATGCCGTCATACGATGCCATAAACGAATACTCTGGATTTGGGTGCCCGTCCTGCGTTTCGCGCCGAAACCCATCGTTCCCGGCAAATTCGGCTAAAAGATACTTCTCCTTTGCCTGGCTATGGCACCTTACGCGAACCGTAACGATATCGTCACTAAACATCCTGTTCACGCCAGCACGAGAGAACCTTTTCGCCTCTTCGGTCATCGCTTCAAAATGAGCTTTTGCATCGTCCACTGGTCCAGCAATGGTTATATCCCGCAGGCTATCAACTCGAATTGCGTCAAAAGACCTCGCAGCACCCTTGTGACCCACAAACAGGTAGTAGTAGCCATCGTGCATGCATAGATGATATGGCGTATGGCTATGCAGCCGTCCCTTATCAGAAGTGCGAAAGCGGACTCTCTGCCTTTGGCTAATGGCCTTTTCCAATAACTTCAAATTTGCAAGCGTTGCTTCCATATTTGCAATTCTGCCGCTTTTGAGCAGGGCGTTTTCTTGAGCCAAACGATCTTCAATCTGCCGCCTTTCTTCGCCGCACAGCAGGCGAAGAACTGCATGCTCGAGCGCGTCGGCTCCACCTACGCCCGTAGAGGCTTCGATGAGACGGCACAAATGCTCAATTTGCGCACCATCAATTTGACGCTCTATGCTGTACAGGCGCTTCGCATTTTTAGGAGCAGGATCCCCCTCACCATTCGTCAGTCGCTCGCCCTTACAAGCCAACCGACTTGCAATCACTGTGTAGAACGGATTCAGGCAACTGTTGTCGAGGTCGATTCTATTCATCTCGGTTAACGGACTGGCGCCCGCATTATTGCAGAGCGAAGGCTTTTTTGATCCAGAATCAACAAGTGCGTTCAATACGCCCTGCACTGTGTCGCGCTTAACTTCATAGCCATAACGGGCTTTAAGCTCCGCCATTATGTCAGAAACGCTCAACCCTTTGCCAAGCCCAGCATCGGTTTCCTCCAATAGGATACGCTCGACATATATCGCCAGCTCCTTTGGATATGCTCGGTGATTTCCCTGGATTTTCGGTTGAACCATAGCCGCCTCCAATCTGAACAATCAACATTTTATTCAGTCGATATGACCAAGAGATTGAAAGTGCCGCTATTTAACGGTGAACGGCGAAGCCATCCATAAAGGGCTCCGCCGTTCACAAATAGATTAGCACAGGCGATATATGACACATCGGCAATTTAATCTTTTGCCGGAACACTGATTTAAGCAAGCTATACTGAGTTCCGCATCCTTTGGCTCATCGAGATAGTTCAACCAATCCCTACATACCCAATATCCTAGCCCGTTCAGTAATAGCAGCCCTCACCTCGAAACACAAATCTTCAAATGTAACCGTTGGAACCGCTTCGGTTTCACGCCCTCTTCCAGGATGCAAAATGTCCCAGCGGGATATCTTGCCCGCCTTGCGTCCTGCACCAGGATCATGGTTGCCGAACCCAGGAACGATGGAATTCCAAATAGGGACGTAGCGGGCAATTAGCGCCGATTCCGTTAGGGGCACCCAAACAGCATTCAACACAAGCATGCGGCAATAAAAGTGTTTGATGTCCAAATTGGTCGCCTGTTCAATTGACTTTCGATGATCGCCAGCAACTCGGTCATAAAGGCGAGAACCAGCACTCGGAGTGTCGACCACCCTTGCATCCAGCTCATTTCCGGTAAGCGTTTTCGGCCCCGCTTTTCCTATATAAATGGGAAATGACCCCGGACAGTCGAAGTTAATGTCTGACAGTTCAGCATATGCTGGAAAATCGCCGCAATAAAAAAGAGCGTACACACCATCCCCGTAAAATTTCTCAATATCAGCAAGCGGCACGAGATCAGCATTCATGAGCTCACGCGCAAGCGAATCGGATAGAGACGAATAATCAAGTGGGTTATACAAACGCGGCTTCATTAGCCATTGCCCCTTTCAATCTGAACGACAAATAGGCGTTCATCTGCTTTCGAGCCGTGTCTTCCCTCAGCGCACATGCTACGGAAGACGCGACAACACGAGCGAGCTCAACGGGCACCGCGTTGCCTATCTGACGCATACCCTCGCTCCAAGCCCCGCTAAACTCATAGCCATCCGGAAAAGTCTGGATACGCGCAGCCTCTCGAACAGTCATATATCGCAAGGAGTCATCGTCAAATCGAATCATATTCTCCCCGCCGGGAACTCCATGGACACCCGCCTTGATTGCCTTGCTTGGCTTATCGAACACGGAGCCAGTGTGGCCAGGATAGGCTCTCGCCTTGCCCTCGTGCATCTCATTGTTAAGTGACGGAAGATTATCAACCGCTTCACCAAGAGTAATCCAATCGGAAAGGCCTTGGCCATGCGTGCGCTGGGGAAACGCCCAAGATGCTTCGACATCAGATCGGAAACCGACAATTATGACACGATGCCGGTGTTGGGGCACCCCAAAATCAGCCGCGTCGACAACCGTCGGAACGACTTCATAGCGCAATCCTTCATGGTCGGCACTTGTATGTACCCGCGAAAGGCGCACGGCGTGCTGTTCCCATGTTTCATCTTCACGCTTGGCAAGCGAAGGATGCTGGAGCCTCAAAAGGATATATTCGTAATACTGATGAAATGACTCGCGAGTAAGCCCTTTGACGTTTTCACATATAAAGGCCCTCGGCCTAAGCTCGGCTAACACTGCAGTATAAGCGGGAAACATATCGCGTTTATCAGTTTCCGCGCGCGCAAGACCACCAAGAGAAAAAGGTTGACACGGAGGCCCGCCAGCAAGCAAATCAATATCCTCCGAAAGAAAGGACCAATCGACCTCTCTAACATCACCTTCGATGACGCGCATATCATTATCAATAAGGGGATAACCTTTGTCTTGGTTGAGACGAAGGGTATTGCAGCAATTGTGCTCCCACTCGGCAGCAGCAAGATGCCTGAATCCCGCTAATGATGTGCCAAGTAGAAGTCCGCCAGCTCCCGCAAAAAGCTCAACAGCTGTTAAATTGCCTTGGGCATCCATGGTGTCCACCTATCTAAGAAACAAGATTGCATAATCGAAAGGCCTACGACGTTCACGCCGTCCGCTTGGCGGCGCTCGTGTGAGCGACATATATTATTTCATTTTATGCGGACAAACAGAATCTTGTCAGACGATTGGACTAACCGCCATCCATATTACGCGCCATCACGCAATTGAGCGCTAGTTTTAAGTCGGCTCAATCGACAAACGGATCACTCACAACACCCCCATCGACACTATAAGGCTGCTTCCTAACCCTCGAAACGATTTCCTATTCAAGCACGTCTCCGCTAGAGCGCCTTCTTGCTGGGCGCAATTACCTCGTCCACCAGGCCCAGTTCCAAAGCGCGCTCGGCGTTGCACCAACAGTCGCGCTCGGTGAGCTCATGGAACTCCTGGGCGTTCAGGTTGCCATGCTCGGCCAGCAGCTCGTCCAGCTCGGCGCGCATGGCCGCCGTGTGCTGGGCCACGATCTCGATATCGGTCTGCTGCGCCATGCCCGTGCCGCCCATCAGCTGGTGGATGAGCACTTGCGTGTGGCGGTACACCTGGCGGTGGTCGCCGCAGGCCAAGATCACCGCGGCCATCGAGGCCGCGACGCCCTCGCCCACCGTGATCACGGGGCAATCGAGCGACTGCATGGTGTCGATGAGCGCCAGCCCCGCCGTAACGCTGCCGCCCGGGCTGTTGATGATGAGGGTGATGGGCTCGGTGGCGCTCTGATGCTCCAGCACCAGCATGGACTTAATAAGGCCATTGCAGGTCACATCGTTGACCTCGCCTTCCAGCAGCAGCACGCGGCTGTTAAGCAACTCACTTGCCATATCGACGGCGGCAACGCGACCGTCCTTGGACTTCTTGATAATGCTAGGCTCACGATACATAACGGACATGGTAATTCCCTTCTAAACGGAATCGGTAAGGAAGTAAAACGAGGCCGCACGGCTAGTGGCCAATGGAAGCCGTGCGGTCAAATAGGCAAGATTGAGCGCGCGAAGCTGTAAGGACTAATCCCTCAGCCACTTGGCCGCATTGGGATGGTCGCCGCAAAAATACTTCTTGGCGCGGAAGGGACGCATGCCGGTCACCTTGACCAGGCAATCGGTGCGAGGCATAAGCCCAACCTCGCCTGGGGTCATCACGCAACCGCGCACATCTACGGCAGTGCGCTCGGCGCCCACGTACTTGGTGCCCAAAACCGACTCGCCACACAGTTCGCTTATGTAGTTCTGCGTCGCGATGTTGCTGCCGCCACCCATATAGACCAAGCTATCGCAGTTATCGAGAATAGTAAGCGCCGTGGATTTGCCGTAGACGGCATCGAGCTGGCTCAGCGATTGCGCACACATCAAAAAGCTAATGCCGCGACTGCGCACGGTCGCAATGCTGCGTTCAAAATCGGGGATGCGTCCCACATTGGGAAACTCATCGAGCACAAACTGCACGCGACGCTGCAAATGGCCGCTGGGGCTGGCATCGGCACGGCGCTGGGCAAGGTTAAACAGCTGCTTAAGGGCAACGTTCGCAAGCCATGCATTAGCCGAATCGTTGTCGCTCACCTTAAGATCGATCACGCGCTTGCCCTCGTCAATACGATCAAGACGCATCTCGTCATTCTCAAAAACGTGCATGAGCTGAGGCGTCTTAAGCCGCGAGATAGTTGCATTGAGCGTGATCAGAATACTCTTAAGCGTCCTATCTGCCGCACCTCGAAAATCGCGATACTGCTCAACGCCGTACAGGTCTGCGTTCACAGCCCCATACTTATCGAGGAACTCCTTGGACTCCACCTCTTCTACAAGGTAGTCCAACGGGAATCGGCCCTCGCCATCCCCCGTGACCTTGATGAGCGCAGCCAGCTTAAAGACGTTGTTCATCTTAAGGTAGCGGCGCGGAGCCGTGGGATCCCCACCCGGCGCAAATGTGCCGGCAAGGCACTCCAAAAGGAACAGGATTCCAATAATCGCTCGGAGCAGCAGATCGCTCGCGTTGTCCCAAAACGGGTCGTTCCTAAAGCTGCGCCCATCAGGATCGACCCCCTCCATGATTGCCGCCACTGTGGTGGGGATATCCTCGACATCCATCACGTAACGCAGAGGGTCGTATCCGGCCGACCGCTCGGGATTAACAGTATCGAGAACCGTTACCTCGTAGCCGTCCTCTTCAAAGCCTTTCCCCGTACGGCGCAGCAGCTCACCCTTGGTGTCTGTGACCACATAACAGCATTCGTGGTGATTGAGCAGGTTGGGCAAAACGAAACTCGCCGTTTTGCCGCTGCCGGTTCCGCCAAAGGCAAAAACATTGTTGGACACGCTTGTCTCCCAGTGCTTGTCGCCCTCGTAGAAAGCCACCGTGGCACCTTGCGCCAAGATCACATCGCGCTGCTCATCGCCGGATGACAGCGCCTGCATTTCCTCCTTGGTCGCCCACTTCTTGGTTTGGTACTCCGTTTGCTGCGCGGCCTCGTAGCCGTACATCTTAATGACCGACATGGCACGGCCCCTTTCTTGTCGATAGTTCTGCGTGATTGCTAGGAAATACGGTCGACGTCTGCGCCCTCCTTGGGGCTCGTCGCACACGGCAACTTGACCGCACCGTCAATCAGACGCTCGGTTTGCGCCACATAGCTCTCGCGCGCCGCGATTGAGACTGACCCGTCGCGCAGATATGCAAGCAATGCATCAATCATCAGCTTGTCGAGCAGGTCATACTCTTTGGCCTGAGCGAAGTTGAGGGTGTAGCGGTCCTGGAGCTCCCGTACCTTAGTTGCCAAATCGATTTCCATCTTTTCCTCCATGCAATAAAAGTTCTCCCGATTGTCCGAAAGCGCCTCAAACGGGCGTTTGACGCATAGCTCAAAGTTGAAACGCGGACTGTCGTTACGCACGCGCTGTTGAATCATGCGGTAACGTTCGAAAAACATGACGGCATCATCTTCGTCCGCCGTAAAGCCATGCGATCCATCGCGATGCACATGGTCGCTGGGTCTTTTGCAGTCGGTATTTCGCATAAAGCGAGACGGAATATGCCCTCCTTTTTTGGACGAATACTTCATACCTGTCGTAACCTGCTCAAACATGAGCACGCCACTCGATTTAAAGCGCGGATTGCTTCCGTGCTCAAACATGCCAATCAAGATGGCCATGCCGTGCGCGCAGTTATCGCGCTGGGAAAAATACAGCGACAGCAAAGCGAGCGCCGCCGCGGCCAAAAGCTCGCGGGCCTCGTGCATATCGTCTCGATACTGCTCGGGCACCAACCCGGGAATATCGGGCGAGCGCTTTTCCAGCACGCCAACAAGCGTCTTAGCCAGACGCTCGATGTTCTTCTCACCGCAGTACGGATACGGAAACGGCTTCTCTGCCTTCACGTTCTTTTTGCACATGCTGCGGAGATCTTCGTCGATCGCATTGAGGAATGCCTCGTAAATGTCGTCTTTATTCTTCATGGACGCTTCTTCCTGTCCGGTTGCAGATGATTGTCGGGAAGTCTGTTCTAGGCTCTAGAATGTTCTGAGGCATAGGCGATGATTATCGACCTAACCTGCAGTTTAGTGAGAGAAATCACCCTGCTCGATAGCGTAGTATGCTTAAAGGCTGTATGGCAGTTGCATCAAGCAGTTGGTATTGAGTTGGTTATGGATTGCCTCGATGATAACACAGTCTGCTGTTCTCGTCATTAGAAATTTTCAAATTTTTCTGCTAATATGTAACCCACTAAGAAGAAAGGGCCCTATACATGCGCGAAACTACCTCATCGTTGCCACGTCTCACCGCCGCCGCCCTCTCGCGCGCGCTTAATTTGGAACAAGACAGTCGTCTACTCACCGTCCGCCTGCCCGGCACCGTTGACTGCGAGGCACTTCGCGAATGCTTCAGCCTGAACGGCAACGGCGTGCCTATCATTTGCGAGCTTGAGCCCGGCAAACAGAACACGGACAATGACGATACAGCGCCGGTGTTTATCGACGCATCGGGGTATTACCGTGCCGACAAGCACGGCATCGAAAAAGAGTGCGCCGCCTTGATCGATTACCTAGAGCCCGGCTACCTCGATTTTTGCGACTGGGGTCCCTTTATTTGGTGTCTGTACGCGCTCGCCCTTTCAAATCGCACTCGTGCAGCCGTAGTGCTGCCCACCGACCTACTTGATAAAGCCGAGCAAGCGCGCACGATCCTGATACGTGAAGGACTCATCGAGAGCGTCGTTTATTTGCCACTTTCCGAGCCCAGACCCCACATGACATGCGCACTCCTCATACTGTCTTCGGGAAATCGCAGCGTTGCATTCCGCAGCGTAATTGAAACCGAACTGCGTTTTCGATATGTGGCCAAAACATCGTATTATTCAGATATCACCCTTACTGTCTCCCCCGACTGGTCCCGTATTAATACAAATACGCCCAGGTCGACGCCTATCGAAACGACCACTTTTGCCACGCGTGAGCTACTCCTGCATCGCGCAGCTCTGTCAAAAAGCAAAATCAGCCTTATCAGCCTCACCCGAAACTACAGAGCCACGCTCGGTGACACTTTTACGCGCGTAGCACCTTTTATGCCCCGCGAGAGCACCACGTCGAACGACATTGATGCAGTCGAGGTACGCCGCATCTCGTCTCAGGATTTTCAAGACGGCAACCTTCTGCCTGCAGACGCTGTAGAGAGTGCAAAAGGTTCGGATTCAAGAATCGCGAAGGTGGATCCCAGCGTTCTCGATCGCTATAAGCTTCGTGCTGGAGATATCGTCATGCCACGCATACTGGGTCGATACGGCGCGTCCAACCTGCTCGTCGTCAGCGCCGATGACGCCAAGCAGCATCTGGTCGCTTCGCATAACACCACCGTCATTCGCCCGTCATTCCAAACGATGACCGAAGAGGAGCGCGTAGTGTTTTCGGAGATAATTGTTGGATACCTTACCGAAGGCCACGGGGCAAAGCTGATTCAAGCTTTAACTGAAGCAGCCAGCATCCGTGCCATCCGCCCCTCCGACCTGTTCGAGATTGAAGTCCCGCCGGCGCTCGACCCGCGCACGTGCGAGTACAGTGAATCCATCAATCGCTTTGCCGAAGTCGTAAAGGCAAAGAAACAGGCCGAGGCCGCTGTCGCCCAAGCCCAGCGCAACCTCGAAGCCGCAAAAAAGGCCGTCACCAAGGTGCTCGACCAAGCCTGCGAGTAAAACACAAGCAGCAACAACGCCCCAACGCGGCGGCAGAACCAATTCCTGCCGCCGCCGTTTTAACTCTTTGGGCTACTCCCATCTCGTGGTTTGAGGATTCCATTCGCGCGCATTTGTCGAATGATCAAAGCATGGCGCATACAACCGATTGACAAACCCTTCTGCTTCAGCGATGCTCCCCGCGAAATCGAGCACTCCCGCTTGCTTCGCCATTTTTATGTACTGCGCAGAGCCATTTTGCTTCCACCAGAGAGGCGTTACAAACTCACCCGGCATTACCACCTTACGAGCAGATGCCTCTTTCTCGACTCTCTCAGCTAGCGTGGCACCATCAATAGAGCACGCCTTCGCATACGCCAGGATGTCTACGATATCCTTGATTCGCGAAGAAGCCCGACCATCGTGCAGTTCTAGCATTGCAAGCAATTTATCCGCAAGAGCACTCTCCGCTCGGCATACTCGATAGTCGCAAACTGAGAGTCCATCGATATTCAAACGGTCGACCGGCGTAAGTACTTCAGGCTCAAGTCCCCGAACCTCATCAACTACCAAATCAATTGAAATAGGCTGTAGCTTCTTGGTTCCCATAAAGGGGGTAAACCACACCTTCGTCCCGCACCGATATTCATCCTCTGCTTTAATCTGCTCTGCACGATCAAAGGTGAACGAAACAAAATCATCCAGATCAACCGAAGCCGCTTGTACCAGATCGGCAATAGCCTCTTCCAGACTTTCCTCTTGAGCAACCAAGTCTATATCTCTTGTAACACGCGCATCGAGCGTTCGCGCCAGGACGCTTTGCCCACCCTTAAGCACAAAACGATTGTCGTCTCCCGTAAAGACGCGACACAAAAGACGGTGAAAGTAAAAACCGGCGATAGCCCGATTGGTATCCATCGGCGACCGCCTCGCGGCATCCCTAACAGCCATCTCCAATGCGGCAGGCGTTTTGTACTTCACCATGTCCTCCGTTTCGCATTAACCGTTCAGTTCCATCAGCAAAGGCCTCATGAGCTCGCGTCGTTTGGCGGTTTTAGAGCTCTCCTTTACGAGTTCTTTCAGCCGCTGCGTATCGAGCCCACGTCCAAGAGCATCGTGATAGGCATCGATAATTAATGAGGGGTCCTCGCAATCGAGACAAAGATCGACAAGCGTGCGCTCGGGTTTAGTTACCGGCAGGCCGTCGAGCCAAACGATGTCCTGCTCAGCAATCTCGCGCTTTGCAAAAGAAAGGGATTCGTTTCTTGTATTGATGCGCATGGGTGCGGTCATTCTGTAGGGGGACAGATAGAAATCGCCCATTTGCTGTAGGTTCGCCGCAGTCGTACCGCTCACGGCAATGCCATCCCACTGGCGCTTTCTCTCCCACGCGCAAAGGGAAGGATTGGTGAGCTTCCAAAAAGCGTTGAGCTCGTCGGTGTCTCGGCGCTGTGTCCCAGACATCCGGTAGGCGCCGTGGCATATCCGCTCAAGACGACCCGCACGGCATGAGTGTGCCAGCGCATCTCGAGAGATGTCCATGCGAGCCGCCTGAGCTGTGGTGAACACGCCCTCGCTCTCGGAGAGCTCACTTATCGCCGTTATGTTACTAAAGTACTTCATGTTGCAATTGTAGGATATTTTCATACTTTTGCAACATGATTTTGATCCATGCGATCCATACGCCTTTCTTATCCCATTTCTGCCGCCGGCTTGATACCGGCTCACCATCCCCCGCTATCGAGGTCTAATACTTTTCCGCAAAGTGAACGGCTGTTTTTGGACCCCTGGAACATCCGCATCTTTCGACGGCAAGATCGCAGGATTCCAGTATCGAAACCGCGGGAAACGGCGCCCTCAAAGTGTCGATGCTTCGGGGGTCCGATTTAGCTCGTTCACTTCTCGGAAAAGTATTAGACCTCGCTGCTAGCTACCCAGAAGGACACCTCTCCCTTCCCCACCGCCACCCAAAAACTCATCCAACATTAATCTTGGCTCAAGAATCGCTTAATCTATAACCTGCACTATAGAGTTCGACCAAGGGCGGGGCGGCGCCGCGCAACGCAGGCCGCCGAACGCAACGCTCGCGCCCGGGCAGATCGCCCGGCGTCGCGCCCATCGAACGAAAGGACAGGTCATGGACGACCTCGAAAAAGTTGAAACCATCCGCACCAAGTGCAACGTGAGTTACACCGACGCCAAGGCCGCGCTCGACGCCGCCGACGGCAACGTTTTGGACGCCATCATTTGGCTCGAGTCGCAGGGCAAGACCCAGACCACGTCGGCGCACGCCGCCACCGAGTCCGCGCCGGCCGACGAGCCCTCGGCCGAGATGGTCGCCGCGCAGGCAGCCTACGAAAAGTCGAGCGAAAAGACCGACTTCTCCAAGAAGATGGACAGCGTGTGGGAGTACCTCAAAAAGCTCTTCCGCCTGAGCCTGGACACCAAGTTTATCGCCACGCGCCGCGATGCGATCATCCTCAACATTCCCATCCTGATTCCCATCGTCGCGCTGTTTGCCTGGGGCGCCACGATTTGGCTGATGCTGCTTGGCCTGTTCTTTGGCATGCGCTACCGCATCGATAGCGACGGCGACGTGCCCGGCAGCATCAACAACCTGATGGACAGCGCTGCCAATGCCGCGGACGGCATCAAGCAAAATCTGAACGACGACAAGTAATCGCAGACGGGGGCACGTATGGCACGAATCCTGATCGTAGAGGACGAGGAGAAAATCGCCCGCTTTGTGACACTCGAGCTGGAGCACGAGGGCTACCAGGTGGAGCACGCCGCCGACGGACGCACCGCCGTTGACCTGGCGCTGGAGCGCGACTACGATCTGATCCTGCTCGATGTGCTGTTGCCGCAGCTCAACGGCATGGAGGTGCTGCGGCGCGTACGCAAGCACAAGGATGTGCCGGTGATCATGGTCACCGCGCGCGATGCCGTGATGGACAAGGTTGCCGGGCTCGATGCAGGTGCTGACGATTACCTGACCAAGCCGTTTGCGATCGAGGAGCTGTTCGCGCGGATCCGCGTGGCGTTGAAGCGCGCGGAGGCCGTGCGGACGGCTTCGGACGTTGGCGGCGTTGGGGCCGGGGAGGGCGCTACGGGTGCCGCTGCGGTGCCCCCGGTCAGCGACTCGACCCAAGCCTCTGCCATGCCCTCCCCCGCCACGCTCGCCGTGGACTCGGTCGCGCTCGACCCCGACCGCCGCGAAGTCACGGTCGGCGGCTCGCCCATCGCGCTTACGGCCCGCGAGTTCGACGTCCTCGCCCTGCTTATGGCGCACGCCGGCACCGTGCTCACGCGCGAACGCATCGCGCACGAGGCGCTGGGCTACGAAT